>R22__coassemble_1930_pt1 | contig 9580 bp, 10 predicted proteins | sample R22__metabat2_low_PE_040 | metagenome-assembled genome bin R22 | reverse complement strand
GAGATAATCTACTATTGAACTTATATATTCAGATATATATTTCTTCATTATGAGAACCTCTTATTTATGTAGTTAATGACCATTCTCTTATTCTTAGTCCACTCTGGAGCTATAAGAATCCTCTTAGGTCCATCACCAGTTATTCTATGAATCGGAACGTCATAAGGCACGATATCAAGTATCTTGTCTACAATATCAAAATACTCCTCCATACCTAATACATCAATCTTCCCTTCCCGCCATAGTGACTCGTATCTTGTGCCTTCAAGAATAAATAGGCAAGTAAACTTAAGACCATCCGTACCTGCATCAAGTGCGCATCGGACACTATCAAGCATCGCGTCGAGTGACTCACCCGGAAGACCAAGAATAATGTGTGTAATCACGTTTGCGCCAGCAGCTTTAAGATTACTAACCGCCGCGATATATTCCTCTGTCTTATATCCTCTACCGAATGAATCAGCAGTAACATCGCTTGATGTCTGTAAGCCAAGCTCCACAAAAACCGGCATCTTGGATGCAGCTTCCTTAATTACTTCCAGAATATCCTCTGGCAAGCAATCTGGTCTTGTGGCTATAGATATACCTTCGACTAGTGGATGCGACATCGCTTCATCTAGAGCTTTTCGAAGAGTAGAAGAAGAGCAGTAGGTGCTTGTGAAGCTCTGGAAGTAGGCGATAAATCTGGTACTGTCATCCACCTTGGCTGCGACCTTGTTAATTGCTTCATCAATCTGGGTAATAACCGGCTTAGTGTAGGACGACGCGAACTCGCCAGAACCATCGGCGGAGCAGAAAGCGCATCCTCCCACGCCCTTATTTCCGTCACGGTTAGGGCATGTACCAACCAGGCTAATAGCGGCTCTGTACATCTTATGACCGAACATCTCTTTGTAGCATTCGTTCGCGGTCTTATACTTCATCGTTATCCTCTCCGAACAATTCGCGGGCTGACCTAATACTACCCTGCCCATACCTCTCGTTAATCTTGTCGATTACACCAGTAAGTTTATCATCCTTTTACTTATTCTCCAGCGTGTCAAAAATCGACATTTGAACTCCACCGCCAGCATCCTGAAGCTTGGTGCATCTTATGCCAACACTTCTGATGTTCCTTTCCCATGAGTATGACTCCTCGAAAAGCTTACAGGCAGCATCATAGATTAGTACGTCACTATCGGTCGCTTCCGTCAACACTTTCTGGTGCTCATAAATATTAAGCTCGTTATCTCTAATATGTATCTGAATACATTCAGCGACCATATTATGACTTCTAAGTCGATAAGATACTTTACTAGCAATCTTCATTAATACACCCTGAACCTGAGAAGTATTGGTCAGATCATTAGGAGTCGTAGTTGAATTACCAACAGACTTAACTGTACGCACATAATCAGTAGTCTTAACTTCATCATTATCTATGCCATTAGCGTGATTCCACAGTTCCGGACCGCTTTTGCCCAGATACTCAGCTATGAAAGTTGGGTCGCTGTTAGCTAACTCCCCTATGGTATTGATATTAACCTGCTTAAGATAATTTGCTGTCTTCTTACCAACAAACAGAAGGTCAGATACTGGCAAAGGCCACACGATGCTACGGAAATCCTCCTCAGTGATTACAGTAGTGGCATCTGGCTTCTTATAGTCAGAGCCCAACTTGGCAAATACCTTATTAAAGCTAACTCCAACAGAGCATGTAAGGCCGAACTCATCTCTAACCCTGGCTCGTATCTCGTCTGCGAGTTCCTTAGGATCTCTTCCCTGGCAGGCATCAGTCATATCTACCCAGCATTCATCCAGGCCAAATGGTTCTACCTTGTCAGAATATTCTTCATACATCTCACGAAGACGCATTGAATAAAACTTGTATTCATCGTAGTGTGGCTGTGCCAGTACCAGATTGGGGCACTTGCTCTGTGCCTGCCAAATTGGCTCAGCAGTCTTGACTCCATAGCCGCTAGCCAGCTGATTCTTGGCAAGAATAATGCCATGTCTCGTCTTCTCATCACCTGCAACAGCCATTGGGACATCACGATATTCAGGGTGGGAAATCATCTCGACCGAGGCAAAATAGCAATTCTGATCAATGTGGAAAATAACGCGTCTCATAGTAATAATTATACTCTTTGATAGACTTAATTTTCTTTGTTAATTATTTGTGAATCGCATTGAAATTTGATGTTGTAAAACGTTATACTATACGAGTGAAAAATTAGCGTAGAGGAGTGTTGTCCAATGGCACAGTTTAAAGTTCTTTTGGTAGATGACGATACAGATATTCTTGAGATTAATAAGACATTTCTCGAGAGCGAAGGATACGAAGTAGTTACAGCTACAACAATCGCTCAGACAATCGAGAGAGTTCAGCTTCATAGCTTTGACTGCATCGTTCTTGATGTAATGCTCCCTGATGGAAGCGCATTCGAACTTCCTCCTAGAATTCAGGTATATTCAGATGCACCTATCATCTTCCTTACAGCTAGAGAGCAGGTCGAGGATAGAATTCAGGGATTCAAGGTTGGTGCTGATGACTATATTACTAAGCCATACTCCCTTCCTGAGCTCAGTCTCAGAATCAATGCTCATATCAAGCGTAGCATGAAGAGCGAGGGATTCCTTATCGAGTATGCACCTCTTAAGATCAACATTAAGACACGTGAAGTAACACTTAAGGATACACAGGTTCACCTTACTAACAGAGAGTTCGATATCCTTAGACTTCTCGCTGAGACACCTAACGTGATTATTCCATTCTCCAAGATTTATTCTCATGTATGGGGTGATGATTCAGCATGTGATAACCATCTCGTAATGGTTAACATCTCCTACCTACGTAAGAAGATGGAGAAGATTGCACCAGAGATTACTTTTGTTAAGACTGAGTGGGGCATTGGTTACTCTTTCGCTTATCCACCTGTAAAGAACAGTGTTCAGGGTGAATTCTGATTAATTAATGGTTAAGATTATGATTAGCGTCTGATATACTTCTGTCAGACGCTTTTTTATTAGGTAATGCGGTACATATGTTAAAGAGTAAAAGACACAAATTATTCAGTTCAGAAAGCAGAGTATCCAGACTATGGGTTTTCCTCGTTGTCGTGTCTATTTTCTTCTTACTTGCACAGTCACTGATTTACCTGTCAAAAATGGGACGCGTTACCCCTCAGTATTCAGATGATGGCATTATTATCTCTAATAGTAGCAATGAAAATGATATCTTAGAGATTAAGCGTAACTGGATTCTTGTTCCTAATGTATCCACCTCTGATGTTCGTTCGCGTAAATTCATATTTGGTGATTACACTAATATGCCTCATATTGAAAACGCGGATATATCTGATCAGTTCGGTTGGACTGATGTAGGCAGTGGCGTATGGAATTCTAACTTAGGAGATAACTTATTCACTGTCGATGACGATAATGTGTACTGCGCTTATCTAACAAAGATCATCTTCCCTGCAGGCAGAGTGGCACCATACTACATGAGCTTCCCTAATGTAAACGGCGATATGATTATTACTTGTAATGGTCTAATCGTAGAGAATACTAACAAAGGAAGTTCGGATAAGGTTTTTGACTACACAGGAGGATACAATTCTTACGCTATCACTCCTAACTTCAAGGGCGAAGCAGAAATCATAATAGCAGTTGATTCTCATGTAGGAATTCCTAATCCTGGTATTAATGGAACTGTCATTATCTCTTCATTCGATAGAGCTGCAAGAGTATCAACCTCATCGGCTATTTGGTATTCAATTCAAATATCACTCTTCACACTGTATGTCATTGGAGGAGCTATTCTCCTTAAGACTCTTAAGAGGAGAATCAACTACTTCTGGCTGCTTATTGTCCAGTTCAGTCTAATTCTATACTATGCAATAGATAATAGATTCTTACCTATGGATGATGTAACAAGGTTTAACACAAAGCACTTTTTGCTGCTTCTTGTTGGATTCATGTCATACTTAATTCTCTCTCTTATTGTTACAGATTCAAACAAGGAGCGTAAGAATCTGATTCTCAAATATGATTTCCTAATTCCGCTGTTCGTCGCAGTGGTACTTCTCATAACACCACACATTTTTAATCCTGATTCATTCCCACTCTATACCTTATTAGCAGAGGTAATCTTTGTAACAGGAATAGTAGCAGCTAATGTAATAAGAATTATTCGTGCACAGACTAATCCATATCAGTACAACATATCCATAGTAGCAATTGCTACATCCATGTTCTGTATGTTCCATATGATTCAGGGCGATTACACTCTGTTCAGTATCAAGATCTATACCTTCTATATCTTGATTGCATTCTTGTCCTTTATGCTCTACTTCCTGTTCGAGTATGTTCGTCAGAATATGGAGATTCAGAACACTTCTGAGATTCTTAAAATTAAGGTTCAAGAGAAGACAGCCCATATCACTAAGATTAACGAAGATCTTACTCAGACTAACAAGATGCTTGTAGAGAATGAGGAAGCACGTAAGAATGTCCTCTCTAATGTATCACACGATCTTCGTACACCTATTACTGCAATTAGAGGATATGTAGAACTTCTTCTATCAGCTCGTAAGAACATGAGTGACGATCAAGTCGATAACTATCTTAACAACATCCACAGACGTTCAGTTCAGATGGAGCGAATAGTATCTGACATTATGGAACTTACAAGAATGGAGTCTAACACTAACGAGTTCAATTTCTCCGAGGTATCAATTAGTGAGCTCCTTGATGAGATTGTAATGATGTACGAAGGTGATCTGCGTGGAACTCATAAGAAGCTTACTTTGGATATCCCTGAGGGCGTTTTCCTTATGGTCAATGCAGATTACAAGAAGATTAGCCGAGTATTCGAGAACCTCATCTCCAACAGTATTAACTATACTTACGAAGAAGGTCTTATTAAGGTTAAAGCTTGGCGTGAAGATGGATTAGCTCACGTTACTATCGCTGATAACGGAATTGGTATTCCTGAAGATGAGGTGAATAAGATTTTCGACCGCTTCTACCGTGCCAAGAATTCCGGACAAAATATTAAAGGCACCGGTCTTGGTCTGTCTATCGTTAAGACGATAATTGACCATCACGATGCCAATATTACTGTAGAGAGTTCCATTGGTGAAGGAACTACATTCCACATAACAATCAGTGTATTACCTGAATAAAGATTACTTACTCTCGAAGTAAGCGTTAATATCGTTTACAAGGTTCTCACAGTCAAGACCATGAACATAGCAAGCTTCCTCGATTGTCTCACCTGACGCCATAGCGCATCCGAGACAGTGAAGTCCAGCGTTCATAAGAACTGGAGCTACGTTAGGATCCTCATTAACAACATCACCAATAATAGTGTCTTTTGTAACTACCATATGCTTAATCTCCTATTAATTACATTGATTAAAATGCGTTGCATTTCCGTATAAGAATACACTATATACAGACATTTGTCATATGCTGAGAAAATATCGCCTCATAATACTTACAATTACCTCTGTAATTAGCAAAAACGCTTGACATACATAGGTTTTCAGTTCATAATAGCTGTGCAATTTGCCTATAAATATAGGTTTAAGGAGGCTTACTAAAATGAATAAGACAGAACTTATTGATGCAATCGCAGCTAAGGCAGCTATCAGCAAGAAGGATTCTGAGGCAGCTCTTAAGGCTACAATCGTGGCTATCGAAGAGGCTCTCGCTAACGGTGAGAAGGTTGGACTTGTTGGCTTCGGTACATTCTCTGTAAAGTCTCAGGAAGCTCGTAAGGGTCGTAACCCACACACAGGCGAGGAGATTAATATCCCTGCTTCTAAGACACCTGCTTTCAAGGCTGGTAAGGAGTTCAAGGATATCATTAACAAGTAATTTGTTAGATATTGATTATTCCTACTCAAGGCTTCACTGGTATGGTGAAGCCTTTTTCTTGCCATAAATCAAATGAGATGTTCTTTACGAAGAGAGACTCTTATAGCATTAGCTAGCAATCTAATTATGACTACTGTCCTAAGGTTCATATCCTTGAACTTACTCTTCTTTATTGCATATCTAATATTGCGTTCAAGCTGGTTATAATTAAGCTCCAACGCGCGACTTGCTATCATCATGAAGTCCTTAACATTATTGATGCGTTCATCTTTCATATACACCATGTGGGACGCGAGAATAATAAGTGCCTGCGTACCTAGTAGGGATATATCAAAGCCGTAAAACAGGAATATATCATCCACCACTTCATCGAACACATTTCCCTTCGCGATTTTGTCCTTATAATCGACGAACTCATCGTCTTCCCTCATATTATTTACGAATTCATTAATCTGACGCGCAGCCTGATTCTTACTGCGTCTGGCGTCTACCATATAATGCGTCTTCCCCTCTGCGTCAGTAACACCAATTACACCCTGTCTTCGGAAGAGTTTATTCACCTTATCCAATAAGGATTGATCACTACAAATAACATAAATGCCAGTGTCCTTCGATCTTGCCACTCTTATTCACCTCCACATATCGTATGTGGTTAATTGTGATTCAGCGACGGCAAAACTTCAACAAACTCTGGCGATTTTGGAACAATATGAAAATAATGGAACACCTGGAACACTTCGTCCAGTACACCAACTACTCGAAAAGCTTAGTTATCAACGACTTGTCCGACTTCCTGCTCTACTACAGGTGTCTCACTCTGAGACACTTCAACGGCATAATGGCCGTAGTTTGTGTACTTAACCTTAATCAAAGTACCTACCTCAGGAGCCTTGTGAATTGGGTTAACGTAATACTTAACTCCATCTACGACAATATAATTGCCAAGTGAAGACACTTCTTCAAGAGTACCTGTATATGAAAAATAGTTCTGCTTATATACATCTGTTAGATCAAGTAGTCTTGGCGCTGTATATCTGGCCATATGGAAGATTGCCAACGCAGCCAAAATAAAAGGGAAAAAATACGCAATAACATGCTTGGTCTTACGCTTCTTATTACGATTTGTAAAAATCACAATAAGGAGTACAAGGACAAGTGATACAAGTGCATGAACACCTAGATTGGCTAGATAGTATTTCATTTGTTATCTCCAGTATAAACACACATTATGCAGTCTACAGCTCTGTCATGCTTCTCCACAGGGAGTGCGGAGTAAATCTGGAAGTCATAACAGACACCTATAGTATAAGGCAATTTGCCGTTCTTTTCAGCCATAGCAAGCCATCTGTCATAGTATCCACCACCCTGGCCTAGACGAATGCCTTCATCGTTAAATGCCACAGCAGGAACAATCATAAGATCTATATCTGATGGGTAGATTTTACGCTGAGTTGTCTTAGGCTCCAGAATACCATAGGTACCCTTAGTGAGCTGAGAATCAAAATCTGTCACCTCGTAGAACTCCATCTCGTCACCCTTAACACGAGGATAACATACCGTTCTTCCGTTCTTCATAAAAAAGTCTGCGATGCCATCACATGGTAATTCACCATTAACAGCCTTATATAGAGCAATAGTCTCAGCAGATGATATGATGCTTCTGAGCTCTCTGTCATCAGTACTTAGGAACTGCTCAGCGAGTATACGATCATAATCAGCAATCTGCTCCTGTGTAAGCATTCTTCTTTGAAGTCTGATAGAATCTCTAATCTGGGACTTTCTAATTGATTCATTCATGCTGATTATCTCCCAATCATCTTAAGGAACTCTTCTTCAGTAATCTCAGGAATACCAAGTTCCTTTGCCTTATCTGCCTTACTTCCAGCGTCCTCACCCTTAAGAAGATATGTAGTCTTCTTAGATACAGAAGAAGCTGCTTTACCGCCATTCTTCTCTATTAATTCCTTGGCCTCATTACGAGACAATGTAGGAAGTGTACCAGTTACTACAATCGTCATACCAGCAAGCACATCTGATGCATCCTCTGCTACCTGCACTTCCATATTAACACCAGCAGCCTTAAGCGCACTAATAACATTACGGTTATCTTCATTAGCAAAGAAATCTACTATATCATGAGCTGTTGTTGGTCCGATGTCTGGAATCGCCTTAAGTTCATCAAAGCTAGCGTCAGCAAGCAGCTCTATACTGCTATAATGCTTCATAAGTTCAACAGCTGTTGATCTTCCTACATTACGTATACCAAGCGCAGTAAGAAGCCTTGTAGCATCATTATTCTTGGAATTCTCTATAGCAGACAACACCTTATCAGTATTCTTATCCTTACCAATTATTCCCTTCTGGATAAGTTCATCTCTTCTATCCTTAAGGAAATATATATCGGCATAACTTCTAAGGAATCCTTCTTTAACAAGACTATCAGCAAGAGTCTCTCCAAGGCCCATAATGTCCATACAGTTTCTGGATGTAAAGTAAGATATAGTTCTTGTAAGCTGTGCCGGACATGATAGATTGATACATCTGATATCAGCTGTATCCTCTTCTCTAACAAGCTCACCTGAACATACTGGGCATCTGCTAGATGCGATATATACCTGGAATGGTGGCTGTACCATACTTACCAGCTTAGGAATAATATCTCCGCTCTTCTTAAGAAGATAAACACCACCAATACCAATCTCCATCTGATTAATATAATCCTGGTTATGAAGAGTAACGCGGGACACATTAGTACCACAAAGGCGCGCTGGCTTGCCAGTCTGAACATCATAGACATGACCGATAAATCCAATCTTACCAGTACGTCCTACTGTCTCTTCAATCTCGTCCATAACTACCGCCTTCTCTTCTGGCGGATATTTATACGCGATATGTCCAGCGGAATACTTGCTGCCTGCAGGGAAATCGGCTCTATAATTAGTCTGCTCAATCTTAATAACTGCACCGTCGATATCAAATGGCAGCTCAGCTCTCATATCACCAATTGCCTGGATAGTCTCCAGCACCTCAGACGCTGTAGAACACGTTCTATGGAATACTGTCTCCACTCCAAGATTGCTTAACAGGTCCAACCCTTTTCCATGATTACTCATAATCTCTGAAGGACCATCCTGAACGTTGAACACAAACATATTAAGGCCACGTTCCTTAGTTATGGAACTATCAAGCTGACGAAGTGTACCTGCTGCAAGATTACGCGGGTTAGCCGCAGTCTTCTTGCCAAGCTCTTCCTGCTGCTCGTTATATCTCTCGAAGTCAGCGTGGGACATATACACCTCACCACGAAGCTCGAGATATTCATAGTCAGCATCAAGAACCTTCTGAACACCTGGGATAACCATCGCATTAGCAGTAACATCCTCGCCAATTCGACCATCACCTCTTGTCTCAGCTAGTTCAAGCTTCATCTGTGATGTGCCAGGAATACGTCTATAACGGAGTGTCATGCTAAGTCCATCAATCTTCTGTTCTACAGAGAACAAACTATCAGGATGAACAGCCTTAACCTTATTAACCCATTCCTCTACTGCCTCGAATGTAAATACATCCTCGATAGAAAGAATCGGAACATAGTGATCTACCTTAACCCCCGCCTCACGCTAGGCTGTCCCAACAATCAACTCTGATGGAGAATCTGGAGTACCCCACTCTGGGTGCTCTTTCTCACAGGCCTTAAGCTTCTGCATCAACGTATCGT
>R22__coassemble_1921_pt1 | contig 9613 bp, 9 predicted proteins | sample R22__metabat2_low_PE_040 | metagenome-assembled genome bin R22 | reverse complement strand
TCATTCTTCCAATAAATTGGCTAAATTCATAATCTGTATTACATAGAAATCCTAGTGCAAAGAGGATAAGCACTGCCATTACTCCCAGGGCACCTATGCCTATAAGCACTGACCCTTTTCGCTTAGTAGTATTGTTCTGAGCGTTGTAGTTCTTAACTTCCGCTGGTACGTTAAAAATTGATACAAAACCACTAAAAGGCTTGATAAAAAATGTATGTAAAAGGTCGTGTGATAATAGTGTTCCATCACCATTATCAAAAAGGCTGTCGCCAGCAGCGGATACAGCGTAGGCAGCAACTGCCATCATCGCCAGCATTGATATTCCTATGTCAGGACTAGCCCACATAGTAGCAGCGATTCCAAGAATAATCGCATACCAGAATTTACCTTCTCGACTTGACGTCTTACCACGTCCTCTTAGTACAATCTCATTCCAACCGATAAAGATTAGCGCGTATACAAAAGACATTATCGACATCAGAATTGGATCGTAGGCAAATCCTATAAAAAAGCGCAAAAATAGATACCCTACTGGGTACGCAAGAAGCGCACCAGCTTTCAAGAACTTAATATTTGTTGTCATGATTTACTCCGCTTTGTATTCGAGAATATCTCCAGGCTGACAATCAAGAATTCTACAAATGCTCTCTAGCGTCTCGAATCTAATTGCTTTCGCCTTCTGGTTCTTCAGAATAGATAAGTTAGCTGCTGTGATACCCAATGCCTCCGACAAATCTTTGGAGGACATCTTACGCTTAGCCATCATTACATCAAGATTTACAATAATCATGCGTAGTCCCTCCTTAGATAGTAAGATCAAGCTCATTCTTCATGAGGATGGCCTTGTCAAAGACCACCTTCACTGAAAGAACGATAAGTGCCATGAACCACGCTGCGATTGTAAGGCAGAAAGATCCATTCCATACAAAGCCACCTACGATAGCGCAAACACCTGCACCGATTAGGCCACCAACAATAACACCCATAAGCTTAGTGTTCTTTGTCTCGAAAACCTCATCCTTCTCCATGTTAGAGAGAAGCTTATATACGCTTACAAGAATCGCGAACCCTGCAATTGTTCCCGCCCAGATAGAGCCTGCGATAATTCCAACTGAGAGATTATCAGTCTTCTCTGCCCAGCAGTAGGAAATGTATCTGGCAACAATAAGTGCAACTGCATCCATAACGATTACGAGTCCGATGAAAAGTACTGTAGCTATCTTTGACCATCTAATAATTGTCTTGCTGTTATCTGTATTCATAATAAAAAACCTCCGTTAGGTAAAATTTGAGCATGCTTTATGCTCATAATATACTACGAAGGTTTTTGAATTGCAATAACTTTTTATCGTTTTACGATAATTTTTTATTGTTTATATTATTTTGCTGCGAAGAATGTACCTACATCATCCTGCTCGAGAATCTTAGTAAGAATATGTGGATCAGAACCCTCGGCGATAATGCCATTAATTCCGTTAGAAGTAACTCGCTGCATAGCAGTAACCTTTGTATACATGCCACCTGTACCAAGCTTACTACCAGCACCCTGTGAGAAACCAAGCATATCATCTGTAATTTCCTCTACATAAGAGATTCTCTTCGCATCCGGATTCTCTCGTGGGTTATCGTCATAAAGACCATCAATATCTGAGAGGATAACAAGAAGGTCTGCGTTAATTAGACAAGCAACGTGAGCTGATAGTGTATCGTTATCACCAAAAGTACCATTGTGCATAATCTCAGTTGTAGATGCTGAGTCATTTTCGTTAATGATTGGGATAAGGTGACGCTCAAGCATAGCTTCCATTGTGTTTGTGATATTAGAACGTGTAAGTCTGTCAGTAAGGTCATCCTTAGTAAGAAGAATCTGGCCAGGTACATACTGGTACTCTGCAAAGCTTCTTACATACGCATTCATAAGCTCGCACTGACCTACAGCAGCAATAGCCTGCTTCTCACGAGTCTCAGTAGGACGCTCCTTAAGATTAAGACAACCGATACCTACACCGATGGCACCAGAAGTAACAAGAATTACTTCCTTACCGCTGTTCCAGAGGTCTGCAATCGCACGACAGAGTCTGTCGATATTTGTGAGGTTCATACGACCATTCTCGTATGCAACTGTTGTTGTTCCTACTTTAACTACGATTCTTCTAGCGAAGTTAATCGGCATTCTTGATCCATTATTCATATGATATTTCTTTCTCTATATCTATATATTAGTCGCCTATCAAGAATATACTCTGGGGTTCCAAAATACAAGGCTCTAACTTCCCCCGGATATTAAATAATTACATTTAGTGAATGTTATAATATTCGAAGTTAAGCGATTAACAAGAATAAGGAGGTAAGAATTATGAGAAATCTATTGATTGATTTGCCAATTCCACAGAACATTGTTCCGATTGCTATTGGCGTTGTTATCGCGGTTGCAGTTATTATTCTTTTTGTAGCAAGCTACGTAAAAGCACCACCTGATATGGCATACATCATTTCTGGTCTTCGTAAGAGAGCTAGATACGTAATCGGAAAGGCTAGCATCAAGGTTCCTTTCTTCGAGAGACTTGATAAGCTCAGCTTAAAGCTTATTCCAATCGATGTTAAGACTTCTAACGCAGTTCCTACAGCTGACTACATCAATATCAATGTAGATGCTACAGTTAACATCAAGATCAGCAACAACCCTGACAGACTCAAGCTCGCAGCTGAGAATTTCCTTAACAAGAATTCTGAGTATATCGCAGCAGTAGCTCGTGAGGTTCTCGAGGGTAACGTTCGTGAGATCGTTGGTAAGATGAGACTCGAGGAAATGGTATCTGATCGTCAGAAGTTTGCTAATCTCGTTAAGGAGAATGCAGAGCCAGACCTCGCAGCTATGGGTCTTGATATCATCTCCTTCAACGTACAGAACTTCGTTGATGGCAATGATGTGATTGAGAATCTTGGTATCGACAACATCGTTAAGATTAAGAAGGCAGCAGCTATCGCAAGAGCAGAGTCCGAGAGAGATATCAAGGTAGCTCAGGCAGCAGCTGACAAGGAGTCCAATGATGCAGCTATCGCAGCTCAGACAGAGATTGCAAAGAAGCAGAATGAACTCGACATCAAGAAGAGTGAGCTTCAGAAGGATGCTGATACAAAGAGAGCTATGGCTGACGCAGCTTATGAGATCCAGAAGGAAGAGCAGCGTAAGGTTATCGAGGTAACAACAGCTAACGCTAACATCGCTAAGCAGGAGCGTGAGATCGAACTCAAGCAGAAAGAAGTTGCAGTTCGTGAGCAGGCTCTTGAGGCTGAGGTTAAGAAGCAGGCTGAGGCTGAGAAGTACGCAGCACAGCAGAGAGCTGATGCAGAGCTCTATCAGAAGGAGAAGGACGCTGAGGCTCGTAAGTTCATCGCTGAGAGAGCAGCCGAGGCTCGTAAGTTCGAGGCTGAGAAGGACGCTGAGGCTCGTAAGGCACAGGCTGAGGCAGACCGCTTCGCTAGAGAGCAGGAAGCTGAAGGTGTACGTGCAGCTGGTGAGGCTGAGGCTAAGGCAATCGAGGCAAAGGGTATTGCTGAAGCTAAGGCAATCGAAGCTAAGGGTATCGCTGAAGCTGAGGCAATGGAGAAGAAGGCTGAGGCTTATGCTAAGTACAATCAGGCAGCTGTTGCTGAAATGCTCATTAAGGTTCTCCCAGAGATCGCTGGCAAGATTGCAGAGCCTCTCGCTACAATCGACAAGGTTACAATCATTGGCGGTGGCGAAGGTGGCCAGTCTGGTGTTGATTCCATGGCAGGCAATGTACCTGTAGTAATGGCAAGAGTATTCGAGAGCATGAAGGAGACAACAGGCATCGATCTCGGAAGCATTGTAAAGGCACAGAGCTATGACGCTAAGGTAAACCGTAACATCAACGTTTCAGGTATCGAAGGTGTTAAGGTTAACGTAGAAAGCGATACAACACCTACAGAAGAGTAATCGATTAATTGCTTAAACAAAGGCGGCTGTGTCCAGATGGGCACAGCCGTTTTATATTGGCGCTAAGCAATAGTTCCACCGTTTCTTTCACTAGAAATCATTTTTGTGAAACTATCTGTGAAAAATCACTCGAAAAACGCTGTGTTTCCACAAAAAGTTTCACAACTTTTCAACTTAGTGAAACTTTCAGTGGAACACCCCCCAAAATAGTCAGTTATTATTGCAAACAAATACCCCCTGTATTCCGCAGGTAACGAAGTTGCCGAGGACCTCAGAGGTGTTTGTTGTGCAATAATTATGCTGATGCCTTAACTGTATTCCAGAGCTCTGTGTATCTCTCCTCGATTACAGAAGATGTGAAGTAAACCTCAAGAGTAGAAAAAATCTCAGCTGTTGGATAGTAGTAAACGTTATTAGCTACCTCAGGATCGAGCATAGCCTTAGCTGCTGTGTTAGGTGTTGAATATCCTACATACTCGCAGTTAGCAAGAGCGATATCTGGATCATACATAAAGTCGATGAACTTATGAGCACCCTCTACGTTTGCTGCATTAGTAGGGATACACATCATATCAACAGACCAGTTAGAGTTCTCAGGAAGTACGAATCTGAGATCAATCTCATCCTCCTTACCAAGCTCCTCGATTCTGTCGAGCATTACAATGTGGTCACCAGACCAAGCGATTGATGCTGCAAGCTCACCAGAAGCCATCTTGTCCTTAAGGTTATCTACACCATATGCTGGGTTAAGATTTTCCTTCTGTGAGATAAGAAGCTGAAGCGCTTCGTTAAGCTGTGACTCATCCATAGAATTAAGTGAATAACCAAGGTAGTTAAGAGCTACACCGATTGACTCACGCATTGAATCGTACATTCCAATCTGACCTGCGTTTGCCTGGTCAAATACTATATCCCAGATAACCTGTGGATCTGTTGTACCCTCAGGAATTGTAATCTTATTAGCGTCATATACGAGACCTACTGTGCAGTAAAGATATGGAACAGCATAATCAAGGACGCTGTTAGATAATGCATCATCCTCTGCATAGCGGAGATCTCTGAACATTGGGTCCATATACTGGCTTGCTGTAGGAAGAAGTGACCAATCGAGTGGCTGGATTTTCTCTTCATTAATAAGACGACAAACCATATACTCAGATGGAACAATTACATCATATGTATTATCGAGAGTAGGGTACATTGTCTCATTTGTCTCGAATGTTCTGTAGATTACGTTGTACTCTGGATATACTTCCTCGAATCTCTCGATTGTATCCTCTGCGATATACTCGCCCCAGTTATAGATGATGAGATCCTGTTTAACGACGTCTCCACCCTCTGTAACACTATCATCAATAACAACACTATCTCCACCACATCCTGTTACTGCAACTACATTAAAAGCAGCAACAGTAGCGAGAAGTGCTCCTGCTGTGATTTTACGTACTAACTTTTTCATTTATACTCCTCCTCTTATTTGGTCTTCTTTGCTTTCTTGTTCTTACCCTTAAGTGATGACACATTAGATAGGATAAGAAGAACAAATACTACTACAAACATAATCGTTGTAAGAGCATTCATTCTTGGATTAACTCCATGCTTTGTCATTCCGTAGATTGCCATTGGCAATGTCTGCATTGTGCTATCTACATTGAAGCTACTGATGAGGTAGTCATCAACTGACATCGTGAAAGTGAGCATAAGCGCTGAGATAATACCTGGCATAATCTCAGGAATTATAACAAGTCGCAGTGTCTGCCACTGAGTAGCACCAAGATCCATTGCTGCCTCAGACAAATTTTTATCGAGCTGCTTGAGCTTAGGTGATATAGACAGAATCGCGAATGGAACACAGAATGCGATATGTGCACAAATCAATGTAAGCTGTCCCTTCTGAACTCCAAGGAATGAGAACAAAAGCATAAAGCTGATACCGATTACAAGCTCTGGCATGATATTAGGAATATAAGTCAGAGACATGAGCATTGTCTGTGTTTTCTTGCGCAGGTATGCCATACCAAGGCAAGTAATTACTGCGAATACAGTAGATATTACAGATGCAATTGCCGCTATCTTTAATGTCGTAAGAAGTGCATCGAACAAGTCTCCGCCCTCATTACCTGTGAACAAGCTTGTGTAGTTATCAAATGTAAATCCACCCCACAAGAATGACTTTGGTACGGAGTTAAAAGAGAAAACAATAAGCACGATAATTGGCAAATACAGGAAAAGGAGTACCAGGCCGATATATGCATTTGGAACTATTTTCTTCAGAAATCTCATAATGCCATACCTCCATTTCCAGATGCTTCTTTATCCTGATTACGCAGTATTCCCATCGTGATAAGTACGAATATAAGAAGTAGCAGCGACAATACATTACCTGCCTGCTGTGCTGTCGTACTCTCATTCAAGATGAATGACTGTACTGTATTACCAATTGTAGTCTTTGATCCCTCTGAGATAATGTCCGGAATCATGTAGAAAGTAAGTGATGGCATGAATACCATCTGAATTCCAGAGATAACACCAGGAAGTGACAATGGGAAAATAACCTTTGTGAATGTCTGACGTCTATTGGCGCCAAGGTCAGCTGCAGCCTGTGCGAGGCTAGAATCAATCTTAACAAGCACAGAATACATTGGGAGAATCATAAAAGGCAGGAAGTCATTAACCATTACAAGCTTAGTAATAATATCTGACAACACTGCATTCTTCAGGAAGTCAATTGGTGAACTAATTAATCCAATATCAAGGAGGAAATTATTAAGAACTCCTGTCTGGCTGAAGAAAGCTCTCCATGCATATGTACGAAGCATAGTATTCATCCACATTGGAAGGACAATGAACAGAAGAAGCTTACTGCTTGTCTTGTGGAACTTCTTTGTTCTGTTCGCCATGATATATGCTAGAGGATATCCTATGATGAGGCATCCTATTGTTGTCCATACCGCATAGTCCAAGCTTCGTACAAATACTGAGAAGTACTCCTGAAGCGTAACCTTAAATCCATAAAATGTTGTAGTAACAGTTTTATTTTCGAATAGCTTATTAAAGCCAGCAAGTGTGAACTCGTAACCACCACCCTGCTTAGTCGCAAAGAACGCTCTGAAGAAAATAAGCAAAAGTGGAAGGATGGTAAAAATAATTACCCAAGCGAAGTAAGGATAAGCGAGCTTTTTCATGTGCATCTTAAGGCCAAGCGCGCCATAGAGACTTGCTACGATTCCAATGAAGAACACAATGATAAAGATGTTTCCAACTGTCGCCTGGCTTACGAAGAGCGTCCTAGGGTCAATACCACTAGCTTTAATGTAGTCTTCACTAACAAAGCCTGAAAGTGACTTGAGCTGGATAACAATTCGTGAGATTAAGAGTAATAACACGATAAGGCATCCTAGTCTTTTACGCTTTGGAGGGCATGAGCTTCGGCTCACGTATACTGCCAAAGCAAGTGCCATCAAGCTAGCTGCCACTGCCGCGATAAACATGATAGTAGCAAGTGGCTGCACGTTAATATTCGCGGATAAGCCTGTCAGCTTAATCTGCAACTGAGGAGTCATCATTAGAGAGAACAATGAGAATGTGCCTCTCTTCTGATAAAGCGCAAAGAGCTCAAATACAGGCACGAAAATGCTCACCAGCGATATAAACGCTGTCATGAACATTATCATGACGTGAATTGGCGTCTGGCTAATGTGAAGCTTCAATTTTCTCATTCATCAGCCTCCGGAATCTCTTCTTCGTCATCAATCTTTACGCCATAGCTATCAGGATCAGGTGAGAATGCTGACTTGCGCATAATATGAATATCATCAGGGTCAAAAGTAAGACCTACACGCTGGCCAATAACAACTGGGTCAACGTCATGAATCATCCACTCTACACCGTTATCGGACTTAACAATAATCTCGTAATGAACGCCCTTGAATACGATGCTATCTACAGTACCATTAATGTGCTTGTCGCTTTCTTCCTTAACGTAAATATCCTCTGGTCTGATAACAACATCAACAGGGTTATTATCACCAGCCTTCATCTCCTCGAAAAGCGGATCAACGCATTCGAAAGTTCTTCCGGCGAAAGTAACCTCGAGATCTTTCTTCATAGTTCCTGGGATAATGTTAGACTCACCAATAAAGTCTGCAACGTACGCGTTCTTTGGCTCATTATAGATATCAATTGGTGTACCAATCTGCTGGATAACACCATCCTTCATTACAATGATTGTATCGCTCATTGTAAGGGCTTCTTCCTGGTCATGAGTAACATATACGAATGTAATACCAAGCTCACGCTGCATTTCCTTAAGCTCGATCTGCATCTCTTTACGCATCTTGAGATCAAGAGCACCAAGAGGCTCATCTAGAAGAAGAACGCGTGGTCTGTTAATGATTGCTCGAGCAATAGCTACACGCTGCATCTGACCACCAGAAATCTGGTCGATGTATCTCTTCTCGTAGCCTTCAAGACCTACTGTCTTAAGTGCCTTGGATACACGCTCCTTAACCTCCTTCTTTGGAACCTTCTTAAGATGAAGACCGAATGCCACGTTGTCAAACACGTTAAGGTGTGGGAACAATGCATATCTCTGGAATACTGTATTTATATGTCTCTTATATGCAGGAACACTAAGAAGATCCTCGCCTTCAAAGTTCACGATACCGCTATCAGCTGTCTCGAAGCCAGCAATAATTCTAAGTGTTGTGGACTTTCCGCATCCAGATGGACCGAGGAGAGTAATGAATTCATTATTACGAATATAGAAAGTAATATCTTTAAGAACCTGATTGTCATCGAAGCTCTTATTAAGACCCTTAATCTCAATGATATGTTCTTTTCCTGTCTTATCAGCAAGGAGCTGATTCTTGTTATTATCGCTCATATACACCCTCCGGTCGTATAGTTATCTTCTTATATTAAAAGCTAGGTGGAGTTGATACCCAGATAAGCTTAACCACGCGCTTTCCTTTATTGCTAATATAGTGTGGTTTATCAGGATTAATCAGGAAGCTCTCACCCTTCTTAGCTGTATATTTCTTATTACCAATGTGAATTGTCGCAGTACCCTCTAATACATATCCAATCTCTTCACCTTCATGTGGATTATCTGGATATGTCTCACCACCTGGCTGCAATGTCAGCATGATTGGTTCCATATCATTCTTCTGGGCATTTGGGATTAACCAGCAAATGGAATTATTAAGTTCACAGTCTTCTTTTACAGCGTAATCATTACTTCCGAACACAACCTTTGGTTCTTCTTCCTCACTGAAAAAGTCCGCCGGATTGGTACCGAGCGCTTCCAGGATATCCAGAAGTGTCGCAATCGACGGAGACGTCATGTCATTCTCAAGCTGAGAAATGAAGCCCTTAGACAGTTCGCAGCGATCTGCAAGCTCTTCCTGAGTTAGCATATTCTGTTGTCTTAAGAACTTAATCTTCTGACCGATTTCCATAATATTAAACCCCGAGTTTAGTTTTGTTAAACTTCCGCAACTCGTTCATTATATATAGCACTAAACACAATGTAAAGTAGTACTAAACATTTTGTGTATAAAAAAGGACCTCGGAATAATCCGAGGTCCCATATTAGGTTAAGTTAATTAATCAAAGATTACTCGATGATTGTAGAAACTGTACCAGAAGCAA
>R22__coassemble_1877_pt1 | contig 9829 bp, 5 predicted proteins | sample R22__metabat2_low_PE_040 | metagenome-assembled genome bin R22 | reverse complement strand
ATGTAGTTAAGAGTATTACCGATACTATTGTCGTTTCTCTTGTTCTTCTTACGCTTGCCGACATTGCTGTCCTTGAGTATCTCGGCATCCGCCTCAGCCAGAATACGCTGGACATTGACAAGACCTGTCTTGAATGAGTGCAAACGCATAAGGCCATCAGAATTATAAAGTGCGCCGATGTTATCGCCGTTCTTATAAGCCAGATAAGAAATTGTACCTGCTGTATAAAGAGCTACATCTTTCTTAAGTGATCCTGTAGCAGTATCAGCTCCCATCTTGGCGCCTGTGTCAAGAACAAGAAGAATGTTGTGCTTCTTGTCTGCGACATAACGCTTAACCATAAGGAGGTTTCTGTTACGGGAAGAGGCTTTCCAGTCTACATCACGAAGAGAGTCACCTGGAACGTACTCACGGAGATCCTCGAAGTTCATACTTCTTCCCATAAAGATGGAACGGTATGTACCATCAAGTACGCTACTGGTCTTCTTCGTCGCGAAAATGCTGACGTTGGCCTTGATTCTTGTAATGTAATCCTTGCTCATCTTATGCCTGATAATTATGGAGCTGGGATAGCATTAACAATTGCAGTAATAACCTGCTCCTCTGTGATGCCATCAGCAACAGCAGCGAAGTTCAAAGTTACTCTGTGGCGGAGTACGTCAAAAATCTGAGTTCTTACATCATCTGGTGTAACGTAGTTACGACCGTTAAGAAGAGCAACTGCCTTGGACACTTCCATGAGGCAGATAGCACCTCTGATAGAGGAACCAAGTGTTACATACTGAGCAAGCTCTGGGTAGATGTACTTATCTGCATGTCTTGTAGCATCTACAAGCTTGATGATGTATCTCTTAACTGAATCGTCGATATAAACCTTCTTAACGAGATCCTGGAGGAACTTGATATCCTCGAGTGTTGCTACTGATGAAGAAGTAGAGAATACCTGCTTCTCGATTCTGTTAAGAATTGTGAGCTCCTCATCCTCTGTAGGATAGTCGAGCTTTGCTTTCATGAAGAATCTGTCGAGCTGTGCCTCTGAGAGGAGGTAAGTACCTTCCTGCTCGATTGGGTTCTGAGTAGCTACTACCATGAAGATCTCTGGTGTAGGATAAATCTCACCACCGATTGTTGTCTGGTGCTCCTGCATTACCTCGAGCATAGCTGACTGTGTCTTAGCTGATGAACGGTTAATCTCATCGAGGAGTACGAAGTTCGCATGTACAGGACCAAGCTTTGTATCAAAAGTATTAGTGCTGTAGTTAAGAATCTGTGTACCGATGATATCACTTGGGAGAAGGTCAGGTGTACACTGAATTCTAGAGAACTTACCATTAACAGCCTCTGTGATTGTCTTAGCTGCTGTTGTCTTAGCAAGACCAGGAACGGACTCGATAAGGATATGTCCGTTAACCATCAATGTGATAAGAAGTGACTGACCAAGTCCCTGCTGACCAACCATCTTAGTGTAATAATAAGTGTTGATTCTGGATACGATGTCCAATGCTCTCTGGATTTCTGGAGCTGTGATTTCTGTTGTATTCATAATAAGCCGTGCCCTTTCATAAATTCCGTAATGATAATATCACAAATAATTTATCTATAGAATAAAGGGGGGGATATAAAACAACAGTTAGAGGATATTATGCACCATATTCCAACCGCGATTCATCTGGCGGAAGGATTCAATCTCTGACTTAATATCATCTGGCAACTCACCAATAGGATCGCGAGCAGGCTTACCAGTGTAATATCCCTGGATAAGATCGATACCAAGGTTAATACACTCCTGAAGTTCTTCGCGTGTCTCTACACCCTCGGCCAAAGCGAGGATATTATTCTCATGCGCATAATCAATAATATGTCTTACGAAGTGCTGCTTCTGAGGATTATTCTGGATCTCAGTAATGAGAACGCGATCGATCTTTACATAGTTAGGTGTATATCTAAGGAGGTTACCTGCATTGGAGTAACCAGCTCCATAATCATCAATAGCGATGCCGATGCCAAGTTCTTCATATGACTTCTTGAGCATACTAAGCTGCTCATCAGTGAGCTCAGATTCTTCTGTGAATTCTATGACAAAGCGGTTCTTGTTCTTGGCAGTCATAGTAGCAAAGATGTGGCGGTCTTCATCGGTGAGGTTTATTCCTGGCAAGCTGTTAATGAAAATCTTGGAATCACCGAACATGGAATTGCGCTCATCAAAGTCAGAAGTAACATTAAGCAAAGTGTACTTCTCTACATCATAAAGACGGTTAAGGTATGTCGCAGACTGAATGATATGGTATGGCGACATGCTACCTTCGCTTGATCTCATAAGTGCTTCGTATGCATAGATAGAGCTATCAGATACATCAACGATTGGCTGATAGTGATAAGTAAGAAGATTCTTATCAAGAATATGCATTACTTCCTGGTTACGCTTGAGCTCGTCGATGAGATCCTGCTGTTCTGTCTTCTTAGGACCAGAATTAGTCTTGGAGTAATTCTTGATACTGATGACCTGGTTAACTGTAGCCTCCAACTTCTTGACGTCTTCAGTCTGAAGGCTCGCGTGATGAATCTGAAGCCCATAATCAGATTCATCTACAAGACGGAAATCCTTGAGACGGTTATTTACTGCCTCTACAATTCGGCTCACACCAGATGAACGATCGTTGTCATACAGCGATACGAGGAATTCATCGTTACACATACGACAGCATATCTCGTCATCGTGAACGCTGTTCTGAAGGAAACGCGCCACCGCCTTGATAGCCTTGTTACCAATATCTCTTCCATATACGTCATTCATCTGACGAATACCCTTAATATCTATAGTAAGAATTGTAAGACGAGTCTGCTCATACATTGAAGGAGGAGTCAGCTTGCGTGTCTCCTGAATAAAGCCTTCGTAGTTATAAAGACCAGTAAGAGAATCTCTGATCTGGCTAGACTCGATTCTCTTAATAAGCGAGAGCATGAACTCCTGTCTGTAGAACGCCTCAAGTCCCTGCATGACATCACGCATCCATAAACGGAATTCAGTGTTATACAAATCAACTTCTTTACCATAATTAAGTACTGTATATCCGAAGCATCTATCATCGAAGTACAGCGGATTGAATACAAAAGTAGTAGGGTAGTCACGCTCCTCATACAAATCAGGAATGAGGTCGCAGGAGCGGAAGCTTCTCTCTAGGTCTAGAGACGAATCGCCTTTCGAAGAGCCCTCGGAAAGCACTCTGTACACAGTATCTGTGTAACCTGTTCGAAGCGCATTGTTACCAAGGAACGAATCAGGTGAGAGGAAGCCTTCGTTAAGGCAGATATCAAAGGAATGGAATGGTCTAATCTGGTAAGTATATCGCTGAACTGTCTGTAAGAAGTCTTTGATGCCACTTTGTGCAAGAAGGTCCTCGATCATGTGGTTAAAATCTGAGAACATACTTGAAGAGGACTGAACTGTACGCCAGACTGGTCGAATCTTCTTAGGAACCAACTCTACCTTATGGTCGCAGCCGCAGCTAGCACCAATGAACATCTTTGCATTGGTAGAGAACTCAGGCATTGATTCTCCTGTCATCATGCTGTGGATTCTAAGTGCTGTGTATCTGCCACATTCATCAGCTGGAATCTCGGCCGAGGTAAGTGGGGCAGGGCTGTGTCGTCCATCCGCTACTGAGTCATATCCTGTAATGGCGATGTCTTCAGGTATGCGATATCCAGCCTCCGTGAGGTTAGTTGCTACACCAATTGCCATAATGTCATTAGCGCATGCCACTACCTGAGGAAGATGATCTCTGTTCTTCAGGAGAATCTCAGAGAATTCGTCTGCTGACTCGTACCAGTAGTTGCCATGGAAGATCCATTCTTCACGTACAGGAAGATTATGTGCCTTCATACTGTCCATAAATGCGTTAAGTCGCTGTATAGAGTGAGGGTGTCCTTGCTTACCGCTAAGGAAGGCAATCTCGGTGTATCCGTGAACCTCAATAAGGTGGTCAATAATCTGACGAACCGGTGTATAGTGGTCCATCATGACCGTCTCGAAGTGCTTACTTGTCTGGTCTATAACGAGAACAGGGCCGTCAAAGTTCTCTTTAACACGATCCTGCAGAATAGGTGCAAGACCTGGTGTAATAATAGTGTCCGCCAGAATTACAACCGCATCGAAAAGCTTGAAGTTAATGAGATTATAGATGTTGGAATCGCTGATATCTCGAAGTGGGGTCTCCTGGTATTTCTGATGCATAGTAAAGATGCATACGTCATAATCGAACGTATACAACTGCCTGATAAAATCAGTCAGAAATCTCTTCTGAGTAGCTTCATCTACCTGAGCTACGATTACAGCGACCCTTTTTCTCATACTTATATTGTAAAGGGCAATTGTAAATAGCTATATCTGTGAATGTTAGCAATGTGTAAACATATTAGGAGATTAGTTTGCTAATCATGGTGTCCAGTAGATCTTCTACTTGTGCTGCTGTGGTGAGATATTCTTCATGAATCCATGCGTTAAGAACCGATGCTGTACCAGATGCTATGAAGTAGAGGAGATATTCGAGCTCATATTCCTTCATATCGTGCTCTGATGCGAATTCAATAATATATGGATTAAGAAGATCATGGAGTTTACGTAGGAAGTATGTTGTCTCCTTATAATCGAATACCAGCTTAGCGCGCTGACGGTCCTCATCTATTATCCTGATGAATTTATGAAGTAATTCTTTGATTCCAATAGTGATGTTCTGCATCTTATCTCCTAGAATCTCTTCTTCAACCAGGTTGAACATAATATCGACGATATCGGTCTCTAATTCCTTACGAACATCAGTGATGGAGTCGTAGTTGTTATAGAAAGTCTTGCGGTTAACATCCGCCAGAGTTGTAAGTTCAGTTATGGTGATGTCATTAGGAGACTTATCCTTCATAAGGGTTAGCATTGCGTATTTAATTGCTTCACGGCTTTTGCGCTGTCGGCGGTCCATATAACCCTCCAATTGAAAATCATTTGTATATGTGGAAATTATAGCATTCCACACACTATTCGTCATTTGTGTATTATTACACAAATGTGTAAATACTTGTCCATTGTTGGACTTGCACTCTGGCAATAACCTATTCACGAATCAAAAACAACGAGGTGATTACAATGATTATCAAAGAATGGAAAAAGCTTTTTACCAATCCATTGTTAATTATGGTATTGGTAGTAATTATGCTCATCCCTGCGATGTACTCAGGATTATTCCTGGCATCTATGTGGGATCCGTATGGAGAGCTTGATAAGCTCCCAGTAGCAGTAGTTAACCTGGACCACGAGGTAGAGTACAAGGGAAATGCTCTTCACATTGGTGACGATTTGGTTGACAAGTTCTATGAGAATTCAGAGCTGAATTTTGAGTTTGTAAGTGAAGATGCAGCTGCAAGAGGTCTTCGCGATGGTAAGTATTATATGGTAATTACCATCCCAGAAGACTTCTCATATAAGGCGGCTACAGCAACTGATCTCCAGCCTGATACAATGCAGCTTTTGTATTCCACTAATCCAGCTACAAATTACGTAGCATCTAAGCTTAGTGAATCAGCAATGACACGTATAGAGAAATCACTCCAGGAGTCGATTTCTGCTACTTACATTAATGCACTGATTGGAACAATTAATGACATTGGTGGAGATCTTCAGACTGCAGCAGGCGGATCACAGCAGTTGCTCGATGGTCAGAATCAGGTATCTGAAGGTGTTGCATTGCTTACAGATGGATCTGACACACTCATGAATGGTGCGGCAAGTCTTAGTAGCGGAGCGAATGATCTTAGTAACGGCGCGAATGCAATTAATGATGCTTCAGGTCAGATTGCAGATGGAGCACAGGCTTTAAGCACAGGATCAGAGACTTTGTATAACGGTGCTGTTACTCTTCAGAATGGTATCACTTCATATACAAATGGAGCTTCAACACTTAATAACGGAATAGGAACACTTCATAGTAGCATGCCTGACCTTGTAAGCGGTGCTAATACTTTGGTTGGCGGTGCTACACAGCTTCACGATGGAAGTTCTCGTCTGGTTGCAGGTTTTGAAGGTGATAATGGTGCTCTTGTAGGCGCTCAGACACTGGCATCCGGAACAGCTCAGCTTAATAACATGATTCAGAATGCTCAGCAGGCACCACTTGTTACAATTGATGACAGCACTCTTAATGGAATAGCATCTGCTGCTTCACAGCAGGCAAGTGCTGCAATTACATCGGATAACCAGATTGTTGCTCTTGTCGCTGCAGGTCTTCAAGCACAGTATGCAAGTCAGGGAGCCATGCTCGATTCTGCTACAGCAAATGCAATGGCAGTACAGTATGTTCAGCAGCTTGCTAGTGCAACAGCATCAACAACAGCACGAGGTGTAGCTACTAATGTAGCAAGTACGATTAACAATTCTCTCCCACAGTCACTCGGTGTATATACACAGCAGATTGCAGATGGAGCCGACTCACTTAATGACGGCATGCAGACAATTTATCAGGGAATTAATACACTTGATACTTCGCTTGCTACTTACGAAGATGGAATGAACTCACTTAATGATGGAATTACAAGTGTAAGTAACGGTGTAGAACAGTTATATGCAGGTTCAAATGAGCTTATTAATAATAACAGTGCATTAGTTAATGGTGCTGCTGCTTTAACTGATGGTACACAGACACTTGCAGGTGGAGCCTCAACTCTTGCAGATGGTACAGTTCAGTTATCAGAAGGTGCAGGAACACTTGCTAATGGTGCTTCAACACTTGCTAGTGGTGCATCAACACTTAGCGATGGAACAGTAGACCTTAATAGTGGAATTCATGAACTTAATGATTCACTCCCAGAACTTACTGATGGTACAAGTGAGCTTCAGAATGCACTTCAGAATGGTTCTAATAGCATTACAGAGGCTGCTCTTAGCGACGCTAATGGTGATATGATGAGTAACCCTGTTGATGCTGTCGAGACTCAGATAACTAAGGTGGATAACAATGGATCCGCGATGGCAGCTTACATGATGTCAGTTGGTCTTTGGGTAGCATGTCTCGCATTCTGTCTTATGTATCCTCTTACAGAACATGACGAACTTAAGAATGGTATCGCATGGTGGGCAAGTAAGGCCAGTGTTCTTCTTCCTATCGCACTTATTCAGGGAGCAGTACTTATTCTCGTACTCAAGTTCTTCCTTGGATTCAACCCAGCAAATCTGATGAAAACAGTACTTGTATCATCACTCGCCAGCCTGGCGTTTATGTCAATTATGTACTTCTTCAATGCATTCCTTGGTAAGGTCGGAAGCTTCCTTATGCTTTTGTTCATGGTTCTCCAGCTTGCAGGAAGTGCAGGAACATATCCTATCGAATTGTCAGGCCCTCTCGCCAGTGCACTTCATAAGTACGTACCTTTCACATACACCGTTGATGCTTTTAGAAGCACAATAGGTGGTGGTGAGAGCATTCGCGGTGCGGTAGTAGTGCTTGTAGGAATTACAGTGGTATTCACAGTACTTACAATGATTCTCTTCACTACTAGAAGCATCAAAGAGAAGCGTAATAAGGAATCAGTTCACGAGTGGCTTGAGTCTAAGGGCTTAGCATAATCACAGACAACTTACCTTTCCCTTTATTCAGCCGATTTGGGCAACAAGATAATACTTCCTCCTCGTTGTTTATTATCTTACCCAGGTCGGCTGATTCTCTGTCTGATTACTGGTCGGAGGAGCGGCGATTCATGCCAGTAGCTCTGTAGTATGAAGCTTTATTCTCGTACATCTTCTTATCAATTGTATTCATGAAGTCGTTCATTGTCTGGTTCTTAAGATCAAGAGCAGAATGACCGATAGATACAGAGAGCTTGTATGGCTTCTTGTTAGTGGCATTAAAGTCATCGAATGCTCTGCGGATGCTGCGAATAGTCTTATCTACGACCTCATCATCCACTGTATTAATAAGGATAACGAATTCGTCACCAGCGTAGCGCATTACGCTTCCAAGATCCCCGACGGTCTTGCGAAGAAGGTTGGCGGTTATTATAAGCGCTTCATCACCAGCAGCATGACCGAACTTGTCGTTAATAGATTTGAAGCCGTTAAGGTCAATCATCATACCAGTAACGTATGCATCTTTATGGTTGTTAAGATCTTCTTGTAGATACTCAAGATATACTCGGTTGTAAATTCCAGTGAGTTTATCCATGAAGATAATCTCATTTTTCATAGCAGACATTACACCAGCTATAGCGATACAGATACTTGGCCATATAACGGAGATTCCATAGAAGGTGGACTGAATTACAATACCAAGCACTACAGGTATCAGGAATGTATAGACTGAGAAAAGACGGTAGACACCGTGGTGCTTTTTTGACTTGTAATACAACCCTACGCTCTCTCCCATATAAAGGGCAGCGATGAGTACAAAAATAAAGTAGAACAATTCTCTGGTATATACGTTGTTATTTATGGAGAAGACAATTGGAACGAAGATATTAACAATCAGACAAAGCACCGCGAACGCGAAAAGCGAATTGAGCACGATTCTAACTGCTTTATTAACCTTAGTATTAAGGTGGTCTGACACGAATCTAAGCCAGATTCTGGCTACAAGCATATTGGCTAGGTAGAGCCATGAATTAACAGCATAGTTTATTATTGCATTCATAACTCCAGGGAGTCCGTCAACAGTGCATGCAATCGCATCACAGATACATGCGGTGATGGCGATTACAATCATCTTGAAGATGGTCTTAAGGTCACGGTCTCCTGTCAGGCGGCCACGATTACTGAGGAACAAGGTCAGTAGCAGCGCGACACCTATGGCATTACCCGTATATACAGTAGCTAGGTTATTCATCAATCTCTCCATAGTATTTGATACTAATAGTATATGGGGAAGATGAGAGAAGAATCTTAAGTAGGTGTTAACATTTTAAGACTACTCTCCAATTGTAATCTGTTGTACACAACTTGTAGACATCTGCTTGCTACAATTTTAATCAGAGGTTGATTGTTGTGGAGGGTTCTATGAAGAGATTAATAGCTTCTGGTCTGTGTATATCATTAGTTCTATCATTGTGCGCATGTTCAGGTACCCCTGACACGACGACACCAAGTACGGTGAGCTCCAATATAGACATTGTCGTTGACGATGCTGGAACAATAGTAGAAGTAGCGGACGAAGACTGGTACATGTATAAGATGTATCCAATCGAGGCTGAATACAACACTGCATATATGCGCCAGTGTATTAATAAGCTGATTGGTGTTGATGGAACTAAAGTAACAACTCTCATAGAAGGGTTCGAGATTACTGGTGAGGGTGTAGATAGCTTTGGATATGCCATGGATCAGGAATTCTGTGAACTTACAACATATGATTACACAACTGGTGAGCAGGTATTTCAGTTTGACTTAAGACCATATCAAGGTTACGTCGAAGATGACGAGGGACAGAGGGATTATAGGGTTATTAACGCTATTGAAATTGATGGAATATTCTATATTGCCTATAGCTTCGCGAATTATACAGATGGTGGTGGTAGCATTCATATTCTTCAGGTTGATAAGCAGACTGGAGATATCATATCTGATACAGAACCTGAAGAACTTAATAGACGTATATCATATGCAAGTGCATTCTTAGGAAGTGCGGTTGGAAGCAATGAGATGGCATTCCTTACTGGGCAGTATGGGCTATCAACACCACCGTATGTCTCTAATTTGAAAGCCACTTTCTATAATCCTATTACTGATGAAATTACAGAATCTGATATGTACCCTCCTTACTGGACACCCAGTAAGGAGGTTTTTTATGCGTTACAG
>R22__coassemble_1852_pt1 | contig 9932 bp, 8 predicted proteins | sample R22__metabat2_low_PE_040 | metagenome-assembled genome bin R22 | reverse complement strand
GATAACGGTACATTCATGGCAGGACAGATTGCTGGTATGGTTAACGAGATTAGACCAGCTAAGGACATCATGGAGGGTATGTTCGCTCAGGCAAACGAGATCCTTGGTGCAGCAGCTCCAGTTTGCTGATTAATATTCGAGAAGGAAAATTGACAAGATGAAGATCGCATTTGTTTATCCGGGCCAGGGTGCCCAGAAGATTGGAATGGCACAGGACTTCGTAGAGAAGTACGACTGGGCTAAAGACATGATTAAGGACGCAACAGAGGCTTCTGGCGTTGATATGAGCAACTTGCTTTTCGTAGAGAATACAGATATCAACGTTACTGAGTACACACAGCCAGCCCTTGTTACTGCATGCATGATTATCACAAAGGCAATCGTCGATGCAGGTGTTAAGGCTGATGTGGCTGCAGGACTTTCACTTGGTGAGTACTGCGCTATCGCTGCAGCTGGCGGTATGACATTCTATGATGCTGTAAGACTTACACGCATCAGAGGTAACCTCATGAGCAACACACTTCCAGCTGGTGAGGGTACAATGGCTGCTGTTATCGGTATGGACGCAGCAGTAATCGAGGACATCATTAAGGACTTCGACGGAGTTACAATGGCTAACTTCAACTGCCCAGGTCAGATTGTTATCACAGGTAAGACAGAGGGTGTTGTAGCTGCTATGCCTAAGCTTCAGGAGGCAGGTGCCCGTAAGGTAGTACAGCTTAATGTATCTGGACCTTTCCATTCACCAATGCTTAAGCCTGCTGGTGATGCTCTCAGAGTAGAGCTCGATAAGGCAACAATCAGTGAGATTAATATCCCATATATCGCTAACGCTACTGCAGAGTATGTAAATAGCAGCGATAAGATTAAGGATCTTCTTCAAGTTCAGGTATCTTCTCCAGTTAAGTGGGAGCAGAGCCTTATGGCAATGAAGAACGACGGTGTAGATGTTTTTGTTGAGATTGGTCCAGGTAAGACAATCGCAGGCTTCGTTAAGAAGACTTGCCCAGAGATTCCTGTAATCAACGTATCTACAGTAGAGGACGTAGAGGCATGTGTAAACGCTCTTAATGAGCTTCAGAATAAGTAATCAAAATAAGGAGATAAGACAATGGCAAGAACAGCAATCGTAACAGGTAGTGCTAGAGGAATTGGTAAGTGCATCGCAGCTACACTCGCTTCTAAGGGTGTTAATATCGCTGTAATCGATGCTTGCCCAATCGAGGGAATTGAAGAGACAGCTAACGAGCTCAAGTCAACATATGGCGTTGAGACAAAGGCATATCAGTGTAACGTAACAGATGCTGAGAGCGTTAAGGCTACAGTAGCTGACGTTAAGGAGACATTCGGTTCTGTAGATATCCTCATCAACAATGCTGGTATCACAAGAGACGGCTTCCTCGTAAGAATGAAGGAAGAGGACTTCGATGCAGTTATCGCAGTTAACCTCAAGGGTTCATACAACTTCTTCCGTGAGTGCGTTCCTGTAATGAGCAAGCAGAAGTTCGGTCGTATCGTATCTATCAGCTCAATCGTAGGTCTTCAGGGTAACGCTTGCCAGGTTAACTACTCAGCTTCAAAGGCTGGTGTACTTGGTATCACAAAGTCAGTAGCTAGAGAGTATGCTTCTAAGAATATCACAGCTAACGCAGTAGCTCCTGGATTCGTTCAGACACCTATGACAGACGTTCTCCCAGAGAAGGTTAAGGAGCAGTACATCGCTTCAATCCCTCTCGGAAGATTTGGTCAGGTTGAAGATATCGCTAACTGCGTAGCATTCCTCGTATCAGATGAGGCTTCTTACATCACAGGTCAGTGCATCAGTGTTGATGGCGGAATGCACATGTAATTCGCGAAAAGCTATATTAATTAGATAACGGAGAGTAAGGAAATGGAGCCAAGAAGAGTAGTAATTACAGGTTTGGGTGCAGTAACACCTGTTGGTAATGACGTAGAGAGCTTTTGGAATAGCCTTGTAGAAGGTAAGAGCGGTGTTGATTTCATCACTAAGTTCGATACTGAAGGTTACAAGGTAAGAATTGCAGCAGAGCTCAAGGACTTTGATGTAACAAAGTACATGGACTTTAAGACAGCTAAGAGAATGGAACCATTCTCACAGTATGCTGTTGCAGCTGCTACACAGGCATACGACGACGCTGGTCTCGACATGGAGAAGGAAGATCCATTCCGTGTTGGTGTTATCGTAAGTTCTGGTATCGGATCAATGCAGGCTAACGAGCGCGAGATTACAAAGATGAATGATGGCAAGAAGATTGCTCCTCTTTACATCCCAGTAATGATCGGTAACATGGCATCTGCTAATATCTCCATCAAGTATCACATGATGGGTAAGAATATCGATATCGTTACAGCTTGTGCATCTGGTACACACTCTATCGGTGAAGCATTCAAGACTATCAAGTATGATGAGGCTGATGTAATGCTCGCAGGTGGTACAGAGGCTGCTATCTGTCCTTCAGGTATTCAGGGATTCGCTTCCCTCACAGCTCTTTCTACTAATGAGAATCCAGCTGAGGCATCAAGACCATTCGATAAGGATAGAGACGGATTTGTACTCGGTGAGGGTGCTGGTGTTATCGTTCTCGAGGAGCTCGAGCACGCTAAGGCAAGAGGCGCTCACATCTACGCTGAGATGGTTGGTTACGGTGCTACTAACGATGCTTACCACATCACATCTCCTGCTGAGGATGGTTCTGGTGCTGGTATGGCAATGAAGATTGCTATGAAGGAAGGCGGAGTAGAGCCTAAGGATATCGATTACATCAACGCTCACGGTACATCAACACACCACAATGACTTGTTCGAGACACGTGCTATCAAGTACGCTATGGGTGAGGATGCTAAGAACGTATCTATCAACTCTACAAAGTCTATGACTGGTCACCTCTTGGGTGGTGCTGGCGGTATCGAGGCAGTTGCTACAGTAAAGGCAATCGAGAACGATTATGTACACGTAACACTTAACTCTAAGGAGACTGAGGAAGAGTGTGATCTCGATTACACATTCGGTCAGGGTAAGAACCGCGTAATCAACTACGCTATGAGTAACTCTCTCGGATTCGGCGGACACAACGCAGTAATCCTTCTTAAGAAGTACGAAGCATAAGAATAATTCGATTCTCTCGTAAGTCCTCGGCGCTTTGCACCTACGGAAAACATCGAGTAAAGAATTATGCTTTTACAAAAACAATGTATTAAAGGAGAACACACAAGATGGCTAATTCACTTGACATCAACGGAATCAAGGCAATCATCCCACACAGACACCCATTCCTCCTTCTCGATAAGGTAGAGGACTATGAGCCAGGACAGTTCTGTGTAGCTTATAAGAATTTCACATTCGACGAGTGGTTTTTCAAGGGTCATTTCCCAGAGCAGCCAATCGTTCCAGGCGTTCTTACAGTAGAGGCACTCGCTCAGGCTGGTGCAGTTGCTATCCTTTCACAGGATGACTTCAAGGGTAAGATTGCTGTATTCGCAGGAATCGACAACTGTAAGTTCAAGCGTCAGATTGTTCCAGGCGATCAGGTTCGTCTCGAGACAAAGATCACACAGGTTAGAGGACCTATCGGCGTAGGTGAGGCTTGCGCTACAGTAGATGGTCAGGTAGCTGTTAAGTGCACACTTAAGTTCGCTATTCTTGTGTAATCGATATCAACATTTATGTTATTCATGCCGGCGAGGAGTTCCTTGCCGGCTTTTTAATTGGGATGTCATACCTATTTCGAATAATCTGCATTTGAGTATGACTATTTCACATCTATTTCATACTCAAATGCTGAAAAGTAACAATTGGGGATGACATTATTATGTATCTTGGAGTGTATTTTCATACCCATCTAGCGAATATAGCATTCTGAGTATGAAAACTAGCTTATGTATGGCAGATGTTGTCATACTCAAATTAGAATCAATAGTGTTTTAGTATGAAAGACATGCTGAAATGTCATACTCAAGCAAGAATTTTTTGAATATGAGTATGACATCGCTAATGAGCGAGACCCACAAGGTTCAAATATGCGTTATAATAGCAACAAAAACAAAAGAGGTACACATATGTTAAAGCAGCTTTCAATCTTCGCAGAGAACAAGCGTGGCGCTATGAATGCGCTCACAAAGATCCTTAAGGATAACGAGATTAATATCACTACTCTTGTAACTAACGACAGTGCAGAGTTTGGTATCGTAAGAATGATTGTCGACGATCCACAGAAGGCATGCAAGGCAATGACAGAGCAGGGCTATTTGTGCCGTCTAGACTCCGTTACAGGTATTGAGATGGAGGATACACCTGGAAGCCTTGATGGACTTCTTGGGGCTATCTCAGACGCATATTTGAACCTTGACTACATCTATATTTCATTTGCACGTGAGACAGCTACTCCTGTAGCTATTCTTAAGTCATCCGAGGGCGATGAACTCGAGAGCTGCCTTAAGTCTAAGGGCTACAAGGTTCTTTAATAATGATCGATGACGTAAAGCTCCTGTGCGGTAAAAGCTTCTTCCATACAGAGAATGACCTGTTACTCCTCGATGGGGGAACGGGCATCAACTATGAGCAGCTTTTCGGGGATTTGTACAGGGATTACGTCCATAATAATGGGTACACGGAAGAAGAACTCGATAACGTGTGCCGTAATTACCATTTTCCTAGCAAGCTAAGCGAGAATGAGAAGGTCCTCCGAGACCATATCCTGGAGGAGGAGACGAAGCGCCTTGACGGCAGACAGCCAATTCCAGGATGCTATCCCCCAGGCATACTACTGGGGTCTACATGGAACAAAGAAGTCATCTATGAAGTTGGCGCAGCGCTTGGAATGGAAGCGCAGACATATAAGGTGAACTGCCTTCTTGGAACACCTAATGTGAATCTACTAAGAGATGCTAGAAACGGTAGGTTTTTCGAGGGGTATTCTGAGGATCCGCTGGTGGCGGGCAGTCTTGGTTCGCAGCTTGTAAAGGGTGTCCAGAGTCAGGGTGTAGCGGCTAATGTAAAGCACTTTGCTGCGAATAATCTTGAGATTAATAGAAGCGGTATTGATCAGCATATTAGTAGTAGAGCGCTTCGTGAGTTGTACCTTCCAGCGTTCAAGAGCTGCGTGGATGCAGGTGTAGCGACCATAATGACTTCATACCCATCTATTAATGGAACGCCATGCGTGGAGAATAAGTGGCTACTTACAGATGTGCTACGAGACGAATGGAAGTTCGAAGGCGTAAACATGACTGACTGGGATGCATGTCAGGGTGATTCTGGTACGTCTGCAGCTGCAGGCATTGACCTCTTTATGCCAGGTCCTTGGTCACCTGAAGATATAAAGAAAGCGTATGAAGAAGGACGCATCACTAAGGAACGAATAAAGCAGGCCGCAGACAGGATGCGAGAACTGAAAACAAGCTTCGGAACACACAAAAGCATTAGCGAGGAAGAACGTATCGAAGCAGGTACTAATGCGGCCTATAAGGCGGCTGCTGAAGGCATTGTGATGCTGATAAATAAGGACTGCTGCCCTATAGAAGATAACGAAATAATCCTGTTCGAAGATGAAGAAATGCTTATATTCGGAGGCGGAAGCGCACAGGTGTTTACAAGCCGAAGAAGCGAGCTTCGCGAGCACTTTAAGTCAGCTAGAATCAACGATTATGAGGCATGGGAAGAGGGCGGAAAAACCGCGATAGTTACTTGCTCAATTATGTCCGCAGAAGGTGCAGACAGAACTTATTTAAGCCTCCCAGAATCTACTACAAACACCCTGGATAGATTAAGTAAAGCACCTGGAAAAATCATTCTCGTTCTTAATGTTCCAGGTCCAGTTACACTTGGAAAATACAAAGAAATTATCGATGCCTGCTTCGTGGTTTATTACCCAGGAAGCGAAGGAGTGCGTGCACTTGCAGACATCATAAAGGGCGATGTTAACCCATCAGGAAAGCTTACTTGCACATGGCCTGAGAGAATAGAAGATATGCCTTCTTATCTGTGCTATCCAGATGGTTTTACCAGCAATTATGGAGAGGGAATCTACGTCGGATATAGAGGCTTCCAGAAGCGTAATTTGAAGCCAATGTTTCCATTTGGATTCGGCCTGACATATACAAGTTTTGACATCAAATTCATAGAAGCTGAGACGAATGATGGTGAAGTAATCGTCAAGGTAAATGTGACCAATACAGGCGACAGAGATGGGGCAGAAGTAATTCAGCTTTATGTCGGTGATCCAGTATCACGTAAGATTAAGCCGGTTAAGGAACTTCGCGCATTCGAGAAGGTGTTTATCGAGGCAGGTAACAGCAAAGAAGTAACGCTGAGATTCGGTATGAGAGACCTTGCAGCATTCGATGAAGATATAGATAAGTTTGTCCTCGAGGACGGCGTATATGAGATTTATCTTGGCAATTCATCCGAGGCGGAGAAGGTTGGAGAATTCAGAATCGACGAGGGTGATGAGGAGTATAGACTTGGAATTAATACACCAATTGTGGAACTTATTAAGCATCCGGAGTTGGTCAGAATTCTTGAAGATAACATCCGCGAGTGCGGCATGGATATTATGTTCTTTGTTATGGCTTGCAGATATACACCTGCCAAGAGTGTAAGCGAAGTATACGACAACGCCGCAGCACTTACTGATTTTATCAGCGCATGCCAGACATGTCTTAAGCCTTAAGACTACAAATTTGTACATTCCGTATTTTATATTATTAATATTAATTGGTCCCGGATTGTAGTATAATTCAAATTAACTATGCATACATGAAAGAGGGATGATTCATGAAGGTTGTAATTCTTGCCGGCGGATTCGGTACTAGAATCAGCGAAGAAAGTGTAATTAAGCCTAAGCCAATGGTAGAGATATGCGGTATGCCTATCCTCTGGCATATTATGAAATATTATTCATCATTCGGATTTAATGACTTTGTCATCTGCTGTGGTTACAAGCAGTATGTTATCAAGGAGTGGTTCGCAGATTATTATCTCCACACATCCGATGTGACATTTGATTTTACAGCTGAGAATAAGATGATTGTTCATTCCACTCACACAGAGCCATGGAAGGTAACTCTTGTCGATACTGGTCTTAACACAATGACTGGTGGAAGAATCAAGAGAATTCAGAAGTATGTTGGTGACGAGCCATTCATGCTTACATACGGCGACGGTGTATCCAACGTAGATCTTAATAAACTTATCGATTTCCACAAGAAGAACGGCAAGATTGCCACAATGACTGCAGTTAAGGTTGGACAGCAGTTCGGCTGCCTCGACATTGCAGAAGATGGCGGAGTAAGTAAGTTCCGCGAGAAGAGCGATAGAGACGGTGCTGTTATCAATGCGGGATACATGGTATTGGAGCCTAAGATTTTCGAGTACCTCGATGGTGATGACACAGTATTTGAGAAGGCACCACTGGAGAAGCTTGCCAAGGAAGGTCAGCTTGATGCTTACGTACACGATGGATTCTGGAAGTGCATGGATACAAAGCGCGACAAGGAGAAGCTTGAGTCACTTATTAACGATGGCGAAGCACCTTGGATTGTCTGGAAGGAGTAATTAATGGCACATCTCGATCTTAATTTCTTCAAGGGCAAGAAAGTTTTTCTTACAGGTCATACAGGATTCAAGGGCTCATGGATGAGTAGAATTCTAGTGACTGCAGGAGCTCAGCTTACTGGTTATTCGCTAGAAGCACCTACAACACCAAGCTTGTTCGAGATGGCAGATCTCAAGGACAAGATGACATCCGTTATTGGCGATATCAGAGATCTCAGCGCGTTAGAAGATGCATATGTGAAGTGCGATCCAGAGATTGTTATTCACATGGCCGCACAGCCAATCGTAAGAGATTCCTACAAGGATCCTGTGTACACATATGAGACAAACGTAATGGGTACAGTTAATATTCTCGAGTGTATGAGAAAGCACCCAGGAGTTAAGTCTTTCCTTAATGTCACAACAGACAAGGTTTATAAGAACAACGAGTGGGAGTGGGGCTACAGAGAGAATGAGCCTCTTGATGGTTACGATCCATACTCCAATTCCAAGTCATGTAGTGAGCTCGTTACTCACAGCTATAAGAGCTCTTTCTTCATGGGTGAGGATGCTCCAGCTATCTCTACTGCAAGAGCAGGTAATGTAATCGGAGGCGGTGACTTCGCTAACGACAGAATTATTCCTGACTGCGTAAGAGCTGCTGTTAAGGGCGAAGATATTGTAGTAAGAAATCCATATTCCACAAGACCATACCAGCACGTACTTGAGCCTGTTTGCGCATATCTTATGATTGTTCAGCAGCAGTACGAGGACAAGAACAAGGCATCCTGGTATAACGTAGGTCCTGACGACTGTGACTGCGTTACAACAGGTGACATTGTAGACATGTTCTGCAGTAGCTGGGGCGACGTGAAGAGAATCGATAGAAGTGAAGCAAATGCTCCTCACGAAGCGAACTTCCTTAAGCTTGATTCAAGCAAGCTTAAGAAGACATTTGGGTGGGCGCCAACATGGCACATGAGCACGACAATTGCCAAGGTAGTCGAGTGGACACGCGTCTGGAATGACGGCGGTGACATCCCGGCAATCATGGACAAGCAGATAGAAGAATTTATTAATGCATAACATACAAGGAAGGTAACAACAATGTTCGAGAACATGAGCGAAAAGCAAGCTAGAGAAGAGATTCTTAAGTTAGTTGAAGAATATGCTAACAATTTCCATAAGACAGCTGAGTATAAGGACGGCGACAGAATTCCTTATGCAAGACGTGTATACGGAAGCGAAGAGATGGTAAATCTCGTAGACAGCTCCCTTGAGTTCTGGCTCACATCTGGAAGATATACAGATGAGTTCGAGAAGAAGTTCGGTGAGTATCTTGGAGTTAAGTTCTGTTCACTTGTTAACTCAGGATCATCAGCTAATCTTGGTGCATTCATGGCACTTACAAGCCCACTTCTTGGTGACAGAAGAGTTAACAGAGGCGATGAGGTTATCACTGTAGCTGCAGGATTCCCTACAACCGTAGCACCAATCATTCAGTACGGTGCTATTCCTGTATTCGTAGACGTTACAATTCCTCAGTACAATATCGACGTTACTAAGCTTGAGGATGCCCTCTCTGATAAGACAAAGGCTGTAATGATTGCACATACACTTGGTAATCCATTTGACCTCACAGCTGTTAAGGCTTTCTGTGACAAGCACAATCTCTGGCTTGTAGAGGATAACTGCGATGCTCTTGGTTCTAAGTACACATACAATGGTGAGGAGAAGTTCACAGGTACAATCGGTGATATCGGTACATCTTCTTTCTATCCACCACACCATATGACAATGGGTGAGGGCGGAGCTATCTATACTAACAACCCACTTCTTCATAAGTGCATCCGATCTATGCGTGACTGGGGTAGAGACTGCATCTGCCCATCTGGTATGGATAACTTCTGTAAGCATAGATTTGATAAGCAGTATGGTGAGCTCCCTATGGGCTACGACCACAAGTACGTTTACTCACACTTCGGATACAACCTTAAGGCTACAGATCTTCAGGCTTCCGTTGGATGTGCTCAGATTGTTAAGTTCCCATCATTCGTAGAGAGAAGAAGACATAATTTTGACCGTCTTCTTGCTGGACTCCAGGATGTTCAGGACAAGCTTATTCTTCCTGTACCAGCTCCTGGTTCCAAGCCATCTTGGTTCGGATTCATGGTTACATGTAAGGAAGGCGTTGACTCAGTAAAGGTTACAAAGTACATCGAGGATCAGGGTGTTCAGACAAGAAGACTCTTCGCAGGTAACCTTACAAAGCACCCATGCTTTGATGAGATGAGAGCAACTGGCGAAGGCTATAGAGTTGTTGGTGAACTTACTAACACAGACAGAATCATGAATGATACTTTCTGGGTAGGTGTATATC
>R22__coassemble_1781_pt1 | contig 10211 bp, 6 predicted proteins | sample R22__metabat2_low_PE_040 | metagenome-assembled genome bin R22 | reverse complement strand
CTAATGGTTACCTCCATATCGGACACGCTAAGGCCCTTGAGATTGACTTCGGTACAGCTGAACTCTATGGCGGTATTTGTAACCTCCGTATGGATGATACAAATCCTACTAAGGAAGATGAAGAGTTCGTTGACGCTATTAAGGAAGATATCAAGTGGCTTGGACACACATGGGATGATCGTTTCTTCTACGCTTCAGAGTACTTCGATAAGATGTACGGTTATGCTGTAGAACTCATCAAGAAGGGACTTGCTTATATCTGCGAGCTCACACCTGAGCAGATGAAAGAGATGCGTGGTGACGTTAATACTCCAGCGCAGAGCCCATATCGCGACAGACCAATCGAAGAGAGCCTTGAGTTATTCGAGAAGATGAAGAATGGTGAGATCGAAGATGGTACTATGACACTTCGTGCCAAGATTGACCTCGCTTCTGGTAACTTCAACATGAGAGATCCTGTTATCTACCGTATGAACAGACTCCCTCACCACAGAACAGGTAACGAGTGGTGCATCTATCCTATGTATGACTTCGCTCATCCTATCGAGGATGCACTTGAGGGTATTACACACTCCCTCTGTTCCCTTGAGTTCGAGAACCATCGTCCTCTTTACGACTGGGTTGTTAATAACATCTCTATCGAGTGCAAGCCACGTCAGATCGAGTTCGCACGTCTTGGTATTACACATACAGTTCTCTCTAAGAGAAAGCTTAGAAACCTCGTAGAGACAGGAATGGTATCTGGATGGGATGATCCACGTATGCCTACTCTCTGTGGTCTTCGCCGTCGTGGATATACTCCTGCATCTATCAGAGAGTTCCATGAGCGTAATGGTGTATCCAAGGTTAACTCTGTTGTAGAGTACGCTTTCCTTGAGTACTGCCTCCGTGAGGATCTTAATAAGAATGCTAAGCGTGCTATGGCTGTAGTAAATCCTGTTAAACTTGTTATTGATAACTACCCAGAAGGTCAGACAGAGGAATTTACAGTAGAGAACAACCCTGAGAAGCCAGAAGACGGTTCAAGAATCGTTACATTCTCACGTGAGTGCTGGATTGAGCAGGACGACTTTATGGAGGAGCCAGCTAAGAAGTATTTCCGTCTCTTCCCTGGTAATGAGGTTCGTCTTAAGTCTGCATACATCATTAAGTGTGTAGGATGCGATAAGGATGCTGATGGCAACGTTACATGCGTACATGCTACATACGATCCAGAGAGCCGTGGCGGTGACCCTGCAGATGGACGTAAGATTAAGTCCACAATCCACTGGGTTGATGCAAATACAGCTGTAGATGCTGAGATTCGCCTGTACGACCGTCTCTTCACTATCGAAGCTCCAGACCTTGCTGACGTTAACTACCTTGATTATGTTAACCCAGATTCACTTACAATCGTTAGTGGCGCTAAGGTCGAGGCTTCCCTCGCATCATGTAAGCCTGAGGATAGATTCCAGTTCTTAAGACTTGGTTACTTCTGTGCAGACAACAAGGACTGTGTAGATGGTAAGCTCGTATTCAACAGAGCAGTTTCCCTTAAGGATTCTTACAAGCCACAGTAATAGTTATTACAAAGCAACGAAAAGCACCGGTTATCACATGATAGCCGGTGCTTCTTATTGTCTGCATTAATTGTTGTTGTAATTAATTATTAATGAATCTGTATCCGCATGCGTGATACTTAACTTCACCTGGTCTAATAACTGGAGATGTAAATGCATCTACATTAATAGCGTTTGGATACATCTGTGCCTCAAGGCAAATTCCACCATATGGCTTATATGGAATATCACCCTTCTGAAGGTTTCCGCCAAGATGATTACCCGCGTAGATCTGAATACCAGGCATATCTGTGAATACTTCCATAACACGTGAACTTCTTGAATCCTGAAGTGAAGCAATCTTAGTATACTTTCCCTCATCCTTATCAACGCAGAAATTCTGATCGATACCACGTGAACCTGCTGTCTGAGGATGCATAAGATTAAGAGCCTGAGATACTGGTGCACCTGAACGGAAATCAAATATTGTGCCCTTAACAAACATTGCTGTTCCATCAGGACAGTTATTAGCACCCTTAAGTGTTACCTGTTCTGCATCGATTGTAAGAATATTCTCTCCTACATCACCAGCATCATGTCCACCAAGGTTAAAGTATGCATGATTTGTAGGTGCAAAAATAGTTGGCTTATCTGTAGATGCCTTATACATAATAAGAAGTGTCTGATTCTTAAGCCAAGCATATACAACAGTAGTATCTATATTACCTGGGAAGCCATCAGCTCCATCAGGAGAAACATGATTAAGAATAACTCCATCACCGTCTGCCTCTGAATCAAATCCTTCCATTCCTGATTCCTTAATCAAAGCATTTACATCTGCTTCAGAGATAACATCTCCAGACCAGAATACCTTCTGATATGAATTATCTCCGCCGTGAAGGTTATTCTTACCGTCATTAGCTGGAATTGTATAAAGCTTACCATCAATCTCGAATCTAGCATTCTCAATTCTGTTGGCACTTCTGCCTACAACAGAACCATGATTAGAATTATCAACAAGATATGAATCAAGATCCTTAAGGCCAAGCATTACATCTGCGATATTACCGTCCTTATCAGGAATCATAAGATTACTGATAAGAGCTCCATATGTAATGATAGAGCAAGAAGCACCGAATGTACTATCCATTACAAACTGCTTAGAAAGGTCATTATACTTAGCCGGATTCTTGGCTGATGGATATTCACAAACTTTAACTGACATAATTTAAATCCCCATAAATAATTAATACCAATTAAGATTATAACACTTAATCCTCGGCTTGCGCAGGAATAAAAGCCATTGTCTCCTGCTGTGCATTACGTGATGCAACTGCCTCATCTGCAAGTTCGATAAGTCTCTGCTGACTATCAAGCTTAACCTTACCACGAAGATCGAGCTTCTGATAGCTTCCATCCTCACATAGATAGTGAGCACGAATAGTATCGTGAATCTCAATATCAAGAACCTCAAGAACGCGAGCACGACAATCTGGATCCTCTATAGGGAATAGCAATTCTACTCTTCTATTCAAATTACGAGGCATCCAGTCAGCTGATGCAAGATACAGATCCTCTGCACCATCATTATAGAAATAGAAAATACGTGAGTGCTCAAGATATCTTCCTGTGATAGATCTTACTGTGATATTCTCACTCATTCCTGGAACGCCAGCTCTTAGACAGCAGATTCCTCTTACTATAAGTTCAATCTGAACACCAGCATTAGATGCTTTATAGAGCTCCTTAATGATTGATTCATCAACGAGTGAGTTAATCTTAGCAATAATCTTAGCAGGCTTACCTTCAGCTGCATTCTCTGCTTCACGACGAATCTTCTTAACAAAGTAGTCCTTCATCCAGATAGGAGCTGATACTAATCTTCTCCAGCTCTGTGGGATTGAATAACCTGAGAGCATATTAAAGAACTCAGAAGCATCCTCTCCGAAGCTATCACGTGCTGTGAACAATCCAATATCAGTGTAGATATTAGCTGTTACATCATTATAGTTACCTGTAGCAAGGTGGAGATATCTTCTGATACCGTCCTCTTCACGTCTTACTACAAGAGTAATCTTACTGTGTGTCTTAAGACCTACAAGGCCATAGATAACGTGACATCCTGCCTTTTCGAGCTTCTTAGCCCAGTTAATGTTATTCTCTTCATCGAATCGTGCCTTAAGCTCTACAAGTACCATTACCTGCTTACCGTTCTTTGCCGCCTCAAGGAGTGATGCGATAATTGGAGACTTAGATGATACTCGGTAAAGTGTCTGCTTAATTGCAAGAACGTTAGGGTCAACCGCAGCCTGACGAACAAACTCAAGCACTGGTTCAAAGCTTTCGTATGGATGATGAACAAGTCTATCCTTAGCGCGAATCTGATCGAAGATATTATCAAGTGACTCATCGAACATTGCAGGCGCTGCTGGTGTATGAGCAGGATATCTAAGCTCGTTATAATTCTCCTTACCTACTGCGGAATTAACCTTAGAAAGGAATGTAAGATCGATCGGGCCTCCGACACTGAAGATATCTCTCTTCTCGATAGAAAGCTCAGATACGATAAATGAGAGAAGTTCAGGGTTAATATCCTCCGACACCTCAAGACGGATAATCTCACCGTAGCGACGCTGTCTTACCTGCTCCTCGATTTCCTTAAGAAGATCCTCAGCATCATCCTCATCAATATCAAGATCTGCATTACGCATTACACGATAGCAGCCAGATGCAAGTACTGTCTGACCTATGAACAACTCATCGAGGTTCGCACTAATAATCTGCTCGATTGGAATAAGGAATATACCTTCAGATGATTCAATCTTATGAAGTCTTGGAACCACTGTAGGCACCTGCATAGTAGCAAACCCTACTTCTTTACCAGTCTCCTGCTCTTTATCATCAAGATCAGAATCCTTCTTATGAGCAGTGAGGTGCTCTTCCCCTTCAAGCATTACACATATATTAAGGTTCTTGTTATAGATAAGTGGCAAAGGTCTTGATGAGTCAATCGCCATTGGTGTAAGAATTGGATAAAGAACAGACTTAAAATACTCATCACAGTTATCCTTCATCTCAGGTGATAACTCTTCATAATCACTGATATGAATTCCCTCATTACGAAGAAGTGGAACAAGTGATCTGCTATATGTAGAATACATCATAGTCATAAGCTGTCTTGTTCTGGCGTCAATTCTGGATATCTGCTCACTTACTGTAAGGCCTGCGATATCTTTCTCCTTGATGTTAACGCTCTCCATATCACGAAGTGATGCAAAACGCACAATATAGAATTCATCTAAGTTACTTGCAGTGATAGACAGAAAGTTAAGTCTCTCAAGAAGTGGATTCTTAGTATCTCTAGCCTCATGGAGAATTCTGTCATTGAATTCAAGCCATGACAATTCTCTATTGAAGAACTGTGCATTAGCAGAGAGCATCTCAGACTTATTACTCTTAACAGACTTTGCTGCCTTAGTAGTCTTTGTAGTTTTACTCTTAGTAGCCTTAGTAGACTTAACTGCCTTTGTAGTCTTGGTAGTCTTTGCTGGCTTACTTGTCTTCTTCTTACTATCCTTAACAGCCATTACTGCTCCCTCCTAACTCTAAGAACTGGCTTAATACCAATTACATCCTCGAAAAGCTCACCTCTATGCTCGAAAGACCACTCTTCAAATGCCATGCTACTCTTAGACACACAAGATATATGTAGACTATCAGGCATAAGTGATACAGTTATCTTGTCACTCTTCTGCTTGTGAGAAGCGTCCAAAGCATCTGACAAACGAAGCATAGCAGTAATCTTAGATACGATTACCTTCTTATGTGATGGCAGATTCATATACTCGCTATCTTCATACGGATTCTGACGTGGATATAGTCTAGCAATATGTGCAACTGTATCCAGCTCCTCACTATCAAGTCCAATAAGGTTGGAATGCTTAATAAGAGAATAAGCAGCATCGTTATGACTCATAGCATGTACAAACTTACCTACTTCATGAAGAATCGCAGATACCTGAAGAATGAGTCTGTCTCTATTAGTAAGACCTGATACTTTACCTGATACATCAAATATCTGAAGAGCTGTCTTCTCTACAAATTCAATATGCTTCTTATCACTCTTATAACGCTTTGCTACATTACGTGCAGCCTTAACAAGGTCCTCTTCTGGACTAACGGATAATGAGAATCCTGCATACTTACTACAGTAGTTATAGATAAGTCCATCAGACAATGAACCATGTGGCAGATAAATCTTATCAACGCCTGTATAATCCAGCATATTCTTGATAATAAGTGCTGCTGGAAGAAGGAGCGGAGCAATGTTAGTTGGGATATGTCTTGTAAGTGACAAATCAGAAGGGCTTGTCTTAAGAAGATATTCATACACCTTCATGAAGCTTGCCTTATCCATTACACCAGTCTTAGTAACATCCATCTGAGCGAGCATCTTAATAAAACCAAGTTCACCACCGAACGCAATAAGACTCTTATAAGTAATGCCCTTTGGTTCTACTGCATGGTAATCATTAAGATCCTGACCTATAAACTCCTCAAGAACATTCTCATACTTAGTTGTTCTGCTCTGAAGATCAGATAGCATCTCATAGATTCTAAGTGATCCAAGTCCAAGAGTCTGGCTGAAGATAAATTCTGACTTATCATATACAGTAGCCTGAAGCGAACTTGAACCAATATCAAGAATCATGGTTCCATCATTAACAAGTTGCTTGAACTCAGGCATGTTCTCTCTTACCGCCATATTCTGATAGAAGCGCTCCATAGAATTATCTAGGACTTCTACTCTGAATCCTGTTCTGGTTCTTATCTGATCTATAACAACATCTCTATTACCAGCATCTCTTAATGCACTTGTAGCAATGCAGAATACTCGGGAGGCCTGATACTCTTTACACTTAATATCGAACTGACGTAAGCAGTCACAAATCTCATCAAGCTGCTGCTTAGCAATTACACCTGTAAGATAGCTCTTAGAACCAAGTGAGGTGTACATTCGAACCGCTTCAATCTCCTTAGGGCGAGCCTTGTTACCAATCTCAAAGATCTTAAGTCTGGCAGTAAGAGATCCAATATCAATAACAGCTATTATCTTCTTGGCCATGTTGTCCCCCTTATAAGTATTTATCCACCGTTGGAGATTCGCATTATGTCAAATACAAGCGCCATACCCACAAGGGACAGAAGCATTACGAATCCAACTATCGTTAATATGTTCTCTGCTTTTCTTGAGATTCGTCTACCGAGAATCATCTCGACAATAATAAGAATAATCTGTATTCCATCTAAGCCTGGAATTGGAAGCAAATTAGAGAATACAAGAAGGATAGAAATAATACCCATAAAGTTAACAAGGTCTAAGAACTTCCCCTTAGTAGTCTCTGTAGAATCATCTACAACAGATGATACTGCGTATGTGATTCCTACTGGACCAGAGACCATATTATATACTTCTTCTCTACCAGAAAATACAGACTCAATTCCACGTACAGTTAAGTTAACAAGGCTAAGCGGCATTTTTACCGCCTCGGCAGCAGATGGAAGAATTCTACCTAAGCGCATACCAGTACTTACATCAAAGTATACGCCTCTCTCATTAGTAACCTTAAGAGCAGTCATAGTACATGAAGACTCACATTCCACGCCATCACGGATATACTTAATTGTAATAACTTGATTAGGAACAAAGGATACAAGAACATCATTTATCTCTTTATCAAGAACATTAACTCCCTCAATTTCCTTAATAATATCGCCCTGCTGAATAACAGGATTATAGTTATTCTGGTATTCCTCTATCGTTGTGATATACCATCCCTGATACTCATCGATTGTACCCGAATCGTATGTAATACCAATTCTAGTAACATCCCTTTCTTCAGGAATCAACTCGAGCTCGTATGTCTCACCTGTTGACTGAGACTTCATTGTAAGAACCATTACTTCATTAGGCTTAACAAGATAGGACTCATCAGCAAAATAATCATAACTTGTATGAAGGCTATGGCCATTTACTGCAATTACTTCATCTCCTACTTCGAACTGTTCACAATTCTCCACTGCTCTAGCAAGCTGTGTATCTGGAATTACTAATCTTGTATTCAAAGTATAGAAACCATTAAAGAAGAAAAGTGTACCAAGTATAATAACTCCAAGCACTAAGTTCATAAATGGTCCAGCTAATGCTACAAGTAGTCTCTTCCAACGCTTCTGATTAATAAGAAGATCTGGGTCATCAGAATCCACTTCTTCGCCCTCATCATTAATCTCGCTGAATCTTACATAAGCACCAAAAGGTAGCGCACGAACCGAATAATCTACGCCCTTTTTACGCCACGACAGAAGCTTAGGTCCTACGAAAATAGATACTTCATAGGCTTTTATCTTAAGAAGTCTTGCCATCCAGAAGTGTCCAAGTTCATGGATTGTACAAAGCACTCCTAGAATAACTAATACGATTAAAATGCTTATCAATATACTCATACTCTAATTCTTTCCCTTGCCTTAATAGCTGCTTCCTTATCAGCCATATAAATCTGATCAATAGATGTGATACTCTCCTTACCACAGTATCCCTCTCTAGATCTAAATTCATCGTATACTTCATATACGATTCTCTCGATATCAAGATATCCTATCTTACCTTCTAGGAATGAATTAACAGCAACTTCATTAGCTGTATTCATTATTGCTGGCATCAAGCCGCCTGTTCTTCCTGCTTCATACGCAAGCTCGAGAAGTCTGAACACCTTTGTATCACATCTCTCGAATGTAAGATTACAACTCTTAGGATCAAATGGATCGAACTCTTCAAGAAGTCTATCTCCTCTATCTGGATAATAAAGAGCCACCATAATAGGAAGAATCATTGATGGCTTACCCATCTGTGCCAATACAGAGCCATCCTGCATGCGAATCATGGAATGAATTACGCTCTGTGGATGAACTACAACATCAACTCTATCTACTCCTACTCCAAATAGGTGACCTGCCTCAATTACCTCAAGGCCCTTATTCATCATTGTCGAAGAATCAATAGTAATCTTACCACCCATCTTCCAAGTTGGATGATTAAGTGCGCCTTCAGCTGTAACTGATGCAAGCTGTTCTCTTGACCAACCTCTGAAAGGACCACCAGAAGCAGTGATAAGAATTCTATCTAGTGAATTCATCTTCTCACCCCATAGACACTGCCATATAGCACAGTGTTCACTGTCAACAGGGAGCAAATCAATATTCATCTTACGAGCAAGAGGCATAATAATATCGCCACCTGCAACCAATGTCTCTTTGTTAGCAAGTGCAATATGCTTGCCCTTAAGAATCGCTTCATACGTAGGCTTAAGACCTGCTACACCAACGATAGCACCGAGCACTGTATCTGCACTTTCCACACATGCTGCAGCAATAACACCATCCTGACCTGTCAGGATACTTGTCTTAATCTCAGGATGTTCAAGCTTAAGTCTGTCCCTGACTTCCGCTGCTGCAGCTTCATCTACGATAGCAGCTACCTCAGGCTGAAATTCTAATATCTGCTTATAAATTAGTCCCGAAGACCTGCCGCAGGCCAAAGCTGCGACCTTAAAATCTTCGGGATTATTACGTACTACTTCTAATGTCTGTGTACCGATTGACCCAGTACAACCAAGAACTGATAACACTCTTCTCATAATGAGGTTAACCCATCCTTCTTATACCAAAAGCATTGGAATGATTGCCAAGAGAACACCTGTAGGAAGTGTAAAGAATGAACTATCGAATCTATCAAGCATTCCACCATGACCTGGGAAAATCTTACCGTAGTCCTTAATACCAACAACTCTCTTAACAAGTGATGCGAGCCAGTCTCCAAGCTGAGACATAACTGACATTACAAATCCAAGAACAAAGGAAATAATTGATGCTATAAAGATATTCATATCCAACTTACTTACAGGAAGAAGAACAATATCGAAGTAGAGCATCACAATTACCGCACATCCAACTGCACCACCAATGCAACCTTCCCATGTCTTCTTAGGGCTGATATGAGGAACAATCTTATGCTTACCAATTGTAACGCCTGTGAAGTAAGCGCATACATCAGATACCCATGAAGCCATAAGTGCAGGAACCATATAGAACCAACCATTCTCCATAAGAAGTGTTAAAGCACAAAGGCAATAAAGTGGGAATGTGATATATAGAATTGTACCTGCTGTAATAAGTCCATCTCTAACATATATTCCATCCTTACGCGCTACAGATGGAAGAACAAGACATGCAAAAGAATAAAGCATCATAATTACAAGATATAGCGCCAATGATGTAATCAAATCTGTTCCTGTGAAATTACAAATTGCAACAAGTAACAATGAGATGAGTCCACCAAATACAATCAGCACACCGGAAGGTACCATATTACCTTCCTCAAGGGCTTTTACCATCTCTCTCATTGATACCGCACCAACGATGATGCTGAAGATTACCATTAGGAAAGGAACCCAGTATGAAGGTATTACAAAAGCACATACACCTAATGTAAAAAATATACCAGTTATAATTCTCTGTCTCATATTCTTCTCCAATAAAAAGTCAAACAGCAAATAAGCTGACTGCTTATTTTTAATTTGTTTATAGCATCAGTTCTGCATTAAACTCCTGACGAGT
>R22__coassemble_1708_pt1 | contig 10523 bp, 13 predicted proteins | sample R22__metabat2_low_PE_040 | metagenome-assembled genome bin R22 | reverse complement strand
ATTCGCAGCGACAGTATATAAGAATGAGACAGCACCTTTCCGCTTCTCATATATCGAGAATATGTTCAGATTTAACCAGAGCGGTGGCGGTAAGCAGAGTGAGTTCACTCAGGCTGGTGTAGAGTTCATGGGTGCTGAAGGCTCAGATTCAGATGCAGAGGTAATCGCTCTTGCTATTAAGTCAGCTCTCGAGATTGGCATTGCAGACCTTCAGGTTAGTATCGGACAGGTGAAGCTTTTCGAGGGTATTACAAATCAGCTTGGTATGGATGCTGATGATGCAGCTACATTAAGAGCTGCAATTCTCGCGAAGGATTCCGTGACAATCGAGAAGATTGCTTCCAAGCTTAATGTTAGTGATAAGGATAAGGAGACTTTGATGCTTCTTCCTGAGTCACAGGGTAAGTACGATATTATCGATTTGTTCAGAGGCCGCGTAAGTGATGCCAAGGCAGTCGAGGCGCTTGATAACCTCAAGGAGATCCTCGATGTTATGGACGAGTACGGATACCTCAAGTATGTGTCAGTTGATCCAGGACTTCTTGGAAGTGAGGATTACTACACAGGCATGATCTTCAAGGCTTACACATATGAGGTAGGATTCCCAATCACAAGCGGTGGTTGTTATGACACAACTGTTGGTGTTTTTGGTAAGGATATGGCGTGCGTTGGCTTCTCAATGTCACTCACACTTGCTATTACAGCTCTCCTTCGTCAGGGCGTTAAGATGACTAAGTCGATGGCAGATGTAATCATCGGTTACGACAAGAGCGTTAAGGGCGCAAGAGCTGGAGCACTTGCTATGGCTCAGGAGATGAGAGAGAACGGCACAGCAGTTATTCTTGATACACAGGCTGCAAGCGCTGATGAACTTGATAAGTATGCTGAAGAGAATAACATCGCAGCATGTTTCTTTATTGATGAAGTAGAAGGAGGCCAGGACTAATGATTACTATCGCATTATCCAAGGGTAGACTTGCAGAGCAGGCAGTCGAGCTTCTCGAGAAGGCTGGCTACGATTGTACAGCAGCTAAGGACAAGTCACGTAAGCTCATTCTCGAGGACGAGAAGGCTGGTCTTAGATTCATCATGGCAAAGCCAACAGACGTTCCTACATATGTAGAGTACGGTGCAGCTGATATTGGTGTAGTAGGTAAGGATACACTCCTCGAGGCAGGAAGACAGCTTTATGAGGTAATCGACTTAGGTTTTGGTAAGTGCCGCATGTGCGTCGCTGGTCCAGTAGAGCTTAAGGATGGCAAGTTCGACCTTATCCCTAATAAGAGAATTGCTTCCAAGTATCCTAATATCACAAGAGCATACTTCGAGGGCGTTAAGAAGGAGTCCGTAGAGATTGTTAAGCTTAATGGTTCTATCGAGCTTGCTCCACTTATTGGACTTACAGACGTAATCGTAGATATCGTAGAGTCAGGACGTACTCTTAAGGAGAATGGACTTGATGTAATCGAGACTATCGCTGACATCTCAGCACGTGTTGTTGTTAACCGTGTATCAATGTCAATGAAGTCCGACGAGATTAAGCCTATGCTTGATAAGCTCCGCGAGCAGGTTGCAATTAAGAATGCAGCTGAAGCGGCACAGGAGGCATAATCATGAAGTGTAAATTAGTTAAGGGCACAAAGGACAATCTTAAGGAGCAGTGCAGCAAGCTTGGTGCACGTGGCAAGATGGACCTTGGCCCAATTATTGATACAGTTAATGGCGTTCTTAGCGACATCAGAGACAACGGCGACGAGGCTGTTCTTAAGTACACAAAGATGTTCGATAAGGCAGAGCTCACAGCTACAACTATGAGAGTAACTCCAGAGGAGATCGAGGAAGGATTCAACCAGGTCGAGCCAGAGCTTCTCGAAGTAATGAAGAAGGCCGCTTCTAACATTCGCGCTTTCCACGAGAAGCAGAAGGAAGAAGGCTTCATGATGGAAGTTGGCAAGGGAGCACAGGTTGGTGTTCGTGTAAGACCAATTAGTGTAGCGGGCGTATATGTACCAGGCGGTACAGCACCACTTCCTTCCACAGTTCTTATGGACGTTATTCCAGCTTCTGTAGCAGGTGTTCCAAGAATTGTTTTCTGCACACCACCTAGAGCAGACGGCACAATCGCTCCAGTAATTCTCGCAGCAGCTACAATCGCTGGTGCTACTGAGATCTATAAGGTCGGAGGCGCTCAGGCTATCGCAGCTATGGCATACGGTACCGAGACTATTCCTAGAGTCGACAAGATCTGCGGCCCTGGTAATATCTATGTAAATACAGCTAAGAGACTTGTTTTCGGTCAGGTTGATATTGATATGTTCGCAGGCCCATCAGAGATTCTTATCATCGCTGACGATTCCGCTAATCCAGAGTTCGTAGCGGCTGATATGCTCTCACAGGCTGAGCACGACCGTATCGCTTCAGCTATCGTTCTTACTACATCTGAGGACCTCGCACAGAAGGTTCTTGAGGCTGTTGACCGCCGCTCAGATGAGGCAGCTCGTAATGAGATTCTTGCAGCTTCCTTGCAGAACTACTGCTCCATCATCGTTTGCGACGATATGGATACAGCAATCCAGTTCTCAGAGGAGATTGCTCCTGAGCACTTGGAGCTTGTAGTAAGCAACCCAGATGAGGTTCTTAATAAGATTAATAATGCCGGCGCAGTATTCCTTGGTTCTTATTCACCAGAGCCACTTGGAGATTACTTCGCAGGCCCTAACCATACACTTCCTACTTCAGGTACGGCACGATTCTTCTCACCTCTTAACACAGGTGACTTCTACAAGAAGATGAGCGTTATTAACTACAACGAAGAGTCTCTTCGTGAGGTATATAACGATGTAGCCAAGTTCGCAGATAGCGAAGGTCTTACATGTCATGCCGCTTCTATCAGAACAAGATTCGAGAATTGAAGTTAAGTAGATAAGAAGGTAATTAACATGAGTAAATATTGGAATATTAAGACACAGGGCATCGAGCCTTATGTCGCAGGCGAGCAGCCAAAGGAAGGTCAGAAGGTAATTAAGCTTAATACCAATGAGAACCCTTATGCTCCATCTCCTAAGATTAATGATGTCCTTAAGAACTTTAACATCAACACTTTAAGACTCTACCCAGACACAAATTCGACTGTGTTCATCGATGCGGTCGCTTCTGTATATGGCGTTAAGCGCGAGAATGTCTTCGCTGGTAACGGTTCCGACGAAGTCCTCGCCATCTGCTGGCAGGCATTGTTCGAAAAGCAAACAAACACTACAAAGCCTGTTCTTATGCCAGAGATCAGCTACAGCTTCTATCCTGTATATTCTTCATTCTACGATGTACAGCCTAAGAAGGTTGCTCTTCGTGAGGGATTCACAGTTGATGCTAATGACTACTGCGGTGTAGAGTGCGCAGGTATCGCTATCGCGAACCCTAATGCTCCTACATCTAAGGCAATCTCTCTTGATGAGATCGAGAAGATTCTTCAGGCTAACCCAGATGTACCTGTAATCATCGACGAGGCATATGCTGCTTTTGCAGAAGGTTATACAACAGCAGCTACTCTTATTGGTAAGTACAAGAACCTTGTAGTCGTAAGAACAATGTCCAAGTCATATGGCCTGGCAGGTATTCGTCTTGGATATGCAATTGCAGATGAGGAGATTATCGTAGGTCTTCGTAAGGTTAGAGATTCATTTAACTCTTATCCAGTTGATGCGCTCACACAGCGTATCGGTGCAGCTGCTATGCTCGATAGAGAATACTTCGAGAAGAACCGCGTAGCACTTATTAATACACGTAATAATATAACTGAGGAACTTCGTAAGGTAGGCTTCGAGATTCCAGATTCATCCGCTAATTTCATTTTTGCTAAGCCTCCACAGAGCATTACAGCAGAAACGCTCTACAAAAACCTTAAAGCAAAAGGTATACTTGTAAGGTATTTCAATAAGCCGGTAATCAATGAATACCTGCGTATCTCCATTGGAACAGATGAGGAGATGAAGGCATTCCTTGACGCGGTATTGGAGGAAATCTGATATGGCAAGAACAGCTGTAATTAAAAGAACAACAGGAGAGACAGATATTGACGTAAGCATCAATATCGACGGTATGGGCAAGAGCGATATCAATACTGGTATTGGTTTCTTCGACCACATGCTCACAGCTCTTAGCAAGCACTCCGGAATGGACCTTACTGTTAAGTGTGTAGGCGACCTAGTTGTTGATGCTCACCACTCAGTAGAGGATGTGGGAATTGCAATCGGTATGGCTTTCGCACAGGCTATCGGTGACAAGAAGGGAATTGTTCGCTATGGATCTGCTAGATGCCCACTCGATGAGGCACTTGGCGATGCAGTTGTGGATATCTCTGGTAGACCATTCATCGTATATAACGCTGAATTCATGTCAGATAAGTGCGGAGAGATGGACACTCAGCTTTTCGAAGAGTTCTTCCGTTCCTTCGCGTTCAACGCAGGTATTACACTGCACATTAGTTGCCCTTATGGTCTTAACGACCACCACAAGGCAGAGGCAATGTTCAAGTCCTTGGCAAGAGCTATTCGCCAGGCGGCTGCAATTGATGAGAGATTTAAGGACCAGGTTATCTCGACCAAGGGCGTCCTTTAATATATTGGAGGTATAGTATTATGATGATTAAAGATACAGATTTTATTACAGAAGTACCTGTTTTTATTAAGGGTAAGGTTCGTAACGTATACGATCTTGGTGATTCACTTCTCATGATCGTTACAGATAGAATTTCTGCTTTTGACGTAGTATTCGATGAGCTTATTCCTAACAAGGGTAAGGTTCTTAGCTCTATCTCAGCTTTCTGGTTCGACTTCACAAAGGATATTATTGATAACCACGTAATCACAACTAACCCTAAGGAGTATCCTATGGGTCTTGATAAGTATGCTGAGCAGCTCGAGGGCAGATCAATGCTCGTTAAGAAGGTTCAGATGCTTCCTGCAGAGTGCATCGTAAGAGGTTACCTCGAGGGTTCTGCTCTTAAGGAGTACAAGGCTAACGGTACTGTTGGTGGAATTAAGATGCCAGAGGGTATGCGTCAGGGCGATAAGCTCCCTGAGCCACTTTTCACACCTTCTACTAAGGAAGAGACTGGCCACGATATCAACATCACATACGAGCAGCTCAAGGAGATTCTTGGTGAGGAAGATGCAGTTGCACTTCACGATGCAGCAATCGCTCTTTATAACAAGGTATCTGAGTACGCTCTTACAAAGGGTCTTATCCTCGCTGATACAAAGTTCGAGTTCGGTAAGATTGATGGCAAGCTCGTTGTAGCAGATGAGATGTTCACACCTGATTCTTCAAGATTCTGGGATGCATCTGACTACGAGCCAGGAAGAGCACAGAAGAGCTTCGATAAGCAGTACCTCCGTGAGTGGCTTGAGACACTTGACTGGGATAAGACATATCCAGCTCCAACACTTCCTGCAGAGGTAATCGCTAAGACAGCTGAGAAGTACGCCGAGTGCTATTCCAGACTTACAGGTAAGGAAATCTAATAATTAATGATTGCAATCGTAGACTACGGAATGGGTAACCTGGCATCCGTCAGCAAGGCCCTCATATATTTGCACGAGAAGGTTTGTATAACCAATGATAAGGACGTCATTAGAAATAGTGACGGCCTTATTGTTCCTGGAGTTGGTGCGTATGGCCCAGCAATGGAAGCACTTAAGGAGCATGGACTTGTAGACGTTATTCGCGAGTTCGCAGCTTCAGGCAAGCCAGTTCTTGGTATCTGCCTCGGAATGCAGTTGTTCCTTGACGCATCTGAAGAGGGTGCACCAGAAGGTGAGCTAATTGAAGGCTTGGGACTTATTCCAGGTGTATGTCGTAAGTTCCCTGCTGATAAGACAGTAGACCAGGGACTTAAGGTTCCGCAGATGGGCTGGAACAAGCTCGTTGATGTTAAGGGTTCACTTCTTAAGGATGGCGACTTCGTATACTTCGTTCATTCTTTCTACTGTGATGTAGAGTCCGATAGCGACGTGGCTGCATATGCCGAGTATGGTATTAAGTATCCATGTGCTATCGAGAGAGGTAATATTTTCGCGACTCAGTTCCATCCAGAGAAGAGTGGTGAAGCAGGACTTCAGATCCTTAGTAAATTCGCAAGGAGGGCTTCTAGATGATTATCTATCCCGCAGTTGATTTGCTCGGAGGCAAGTGTGTTCGCCTCAAGCAGGGCAAGTACGATCAGGTAACTGTATATAACGACGACCCAATCGCTCAGGCAATGGCTTTTAAAGAGGCTGGCGCAGAGTGGATTCACGTTGTTGACCTCGACGCAGCTAAGTCAGGAATCCCTACTAACCATGAGATTATTAAGGAGATTTCTATCAAGACTGGCCTTAAGGTTGATACAGGCGGTGGTATCCGTAACATGGATACTTTGAAGAGATGGATTGAAGATTACGGCGTATCCCGCTGCGTAATTGGCACTTCCGCTATTAAGGACCGCAAGTTTACAGAAGAGGCATTAGCCCTCTATGCAGATGAGATTGCTATCGGAATCGACGCTCACGACGGTGAGGTAGCAGTCGATGGATGGACAGCAGGTTCAGGTGTTAAGGCAGTAGACTTCGCCCTCACTATGAAAAGCATCGGTGCTCAGACTGTAGTATTTACAGATATTTCCCGCGACGGCATGCTCACAGGCCCAGCCTTCGAGTCCACTAAGGAACTCGTAGACGTGACAGGTCTTAAGGTTGTTGCGTCAGGCGGAATCGGCTCCGACGAAGATATTATGTACATCAAGGGCTCCGGCTGCGAAGGCGTTATCGTCGGCAAAGCTATCTACGAAGGAAGGGTGGATCTTAAGAAATGCTTACAAAGCGTATAATCCCATGCCTCGATGTTAAAGATGGCCGAGTAGTAAAGGGCGTTAACTTCGTATCGCTTCGTGATGCGGGCGACCCAGTCGAGTGCGCTAAGCAGTACAACCTGTCAGGCGCTGACGAGCTCGTTTTTCTTGATATAACAGCAACTCTCGAAGCGCGCGACACCGTTATCGATATGGTAAACCGCGTGGCAGACGAGATTTTCATTCCGTTCACAGTAGGCGGCGGTATCCGCACAGTGGAAGACATCCGCGCTATCCTGAACGCAGGTGCGGACAAGGTATCCCTTAATTCCGCTGCGGTTAAGAACCCAGACTTCGTACGCGAAGCTTCCGAAAAGTTCGGTGCTCAGTGTATCGTCGTAGCAATCGACGTTAAGCGCCGTGAAGGCCAGGAAGACCAGTTCCCATCTGGATGGGAGGTTGTTATCGCAGGCGGTACAAAGCCAACAGGAATCGATGCTCTCTGGTGGGCAAAGAAAGTAGTAGAGCTTGGCTGCGGTGAGATCCTTCTTACTTCTATGGACAAGGATGGAACAAAGAGCGGATTCGATAATGTTATTACTTCCATGATCGCAGACGCAGTTCCAGTTCCAGTTATCGCTTCAGGCGGAGCTGGTTGTATGGAAGACTTCTACGATGGAATTGTAGACGGTAAGGCAGATGCAGTATTGGCAGCAAGCCTCTTCCACTTCGGTGAGATTAAGATCAAGGATCTTAAGAATTACCTCGAAGGCCGTGGCATTCCAGTTCGTCAGATTCCTAGAGAGCTTGATATGTGGGCTCATATGAAGAAGAACAATGATGGAATGGTTCCTGCTATTACAGTTGATCATGTAACTGGTGAAGTTCTCATGATGGCTTATATGAACTATGAGGCTTTCGAGCTTACTTGCAAGACAGGTTATATGCACTACTATTCACGTTCACGTGACTGCCTCTGGAAGAAGGGTGAGACTTCAGGCCATGTGCAGAAGGTAATCGAAGCAAGAATCGACTGCGATAAGGATACATTGCTTTACCGTATCGACCAGACAGGTGCTGCATGTCACACAGGTAACCGCTCATGCTTCTACACAGATTTATATAATTGGGACACAGATATAAGGAGTAATCGTAATGGATATTATTAAAGAACTTTACAGCGTAATTCTTGACAGACAGAAGAATCCTGAGGAAGGATCTTACACAAACTTCCTTCTTAATAAGGGAACAGAGAAGATTGCCAAGAAGGTTGGCGAGGAAGCAGTAGAGACTGCAATCGCTGCTGCAAAGAAGAGCAAGGACGAGGTTGTTGGCGAGATTGCTGACCTCACATACCACGTTCTCGTTCTCATGGCAGACATGGGAATCTCACTTGAAGAAGTAGAGAAAGAGCTCAGAGGAAGAAGATAATTATGTATTGTTGACACGGTCTTTTGACCGTGTTACAATCTACAAGCTAAAAACCCTTAGAGGTCTTTTTTTATTGTGCGAATTTTTTACACAATAAAGAGTTAGACCCAATGTAATGGAGGATACGAACATGGCAAAGGCTAGTGCACGTGACAAGCTCACACTCGCATGCGAAGAGTGCAAGCAGAGAAATTATCAGACATATAAGAATAAGAAGAACAATTCTGAGCGTCTTGAGCTCAAGAAGTATTGTCCTTTCTGCCGTAAGCACACAACACACAAGGAAACAAAGTAATCCCTAAGAATTACCATTAAGAGGTACTTACAATGGCTGAAAAGAAGAAGAAAATGAACATCTTCAAGCGTATCGGTAAGCTCTTCAAGGATGTAAGGACAGAACTCAAGAGAGTTGTATGGCCATCCAAGGAGAAGCTTAAGACAACGTCTGCAGTCGTACTTGTTGTTATCGTCTTTTTTGCAGTATTGCTTACAGCTATCAGCACAGGCGGAAAGTGGCTTCTCGAGAAGTCAGGTTTCTATGAGCAGGTAGAGCAGACAGAGACTACTGCAGCTACAGAGGCTGTAACAGAGACAGTTGCACCAACAGCAGCTGAGACTGTAGCAGAGACTGCAGCAGAGACAGCGGAGGAAGCATAATGGCTGAAGAGAATGAGGCTAAGTGGTATGTAGTTCATACATACTCCGGCTATGAGAATAAAGTCATGAGCATTCTCGAGAAGACAATCGAGAAGCGTGGTATGCAGGATATCATCCAGGAGATTTCAGTTCCTACAGAGGATATCGTAGAGATCAAGGATGGTAAGAAGAAGGTTGTTCAGAGAAAGAAGTATCCTGGATACGTATTCATCAAGTTCGTTAGTGGATTTGAGAACTACAAGGATAAGGAAGAGCCAACTACTGCAGATAAGGAACTCTGGTATCTCATCCGTAATACACGTGGCGTAACAGGATTCGTATCAACAAATCCTAATAAGCCACTCCCTATCACAGATAGTGATCTCGTAGCAATGGGTATTGCTACAGACTGGGTACCTGAGGTAGACTATGAGGTCGGCAGCACAATCCGCGTAATCAGCGGACCATTTGCAGACAGCATCTGCGTTGTTGAAGAGATGAACAACGAGAAGCAGCAGGTTAAGGTCAAGATCTCCATGTTCGGACGTGAGACACCTGTTTATCTCGACTTTACACAAGTTGAGAAGCTTTAATTAACTGACTGAATGCGCTTCGGCGCACAGTACATATACAAATTTTTAATGGGAGGTGGCCAGTATGGCTAAGAAAGTCACAGGTTACGTTAAGTTACAGATACCTGCAGGCAAAGCAACACCAGCACCACCGGTAGGACCAGCTCTTGGACAGCACGGTATTAACATCGCGCAGTTCGTTAAAGAGTTCAACGAGAGAACAGCTAAGGATGCAGGCTTGATTATTCCAGTAGTAATCACAGTTTATGCAGACCGTACATTCTCTTTCATTACAAAGACTCCACCGGTACCTGTATTGCTTAAGAAGGAGTGCAACATTGAGAGTGGTTCAGGAAGACCTAACACACAGAAGGTTGCAACAGTAACATTCGAGCAGTGCAAGAAGATCGCAGAGATTAAGATGCCTGATACAAATGCAGCAAGCGTTGAAGCATGTGCAGAGATGGTTGCAGGAACAGCTCGTTCCATGGGTATCGTAGTTACAAGAGACTGATAAGAGAGGTTCATTATGAAAGCAGGTAAGAGATATACAGAGCTTACAAAGCTCGTAGACAGATCTATAGCCTATGATCCTTCCGAGGCAGTTCGTCTTGTTCTCGAGACAGGTAAGGCTAAGTTTGATGAGACAGTTGAGCTTCACGTAAGACTCGGTGTTGATTCACGTCACGCAGATCAGCAGGTTAGAGGCGCTGTAGTACTTCCACACGGTACAGGCCGTACAAAGAAGGTACTCGTATTCGCTAAGGGACCTAAGGCTGATGAGGCAGCAGCAGCTGGTGCAGACTATGTTGGTGCTGAGGATATGGTAGAGAAGATCACTAAGGAGAACTGGTTCGATTTTGATATCGTAGTAGCTACTCCTGACATGATGGGCGTTGTTGGACGTATCGGTAAGGTTCTCGGTCCTAAGGGACTCATGCCAAACCCTAAGTCTGGTACAGTTACAATGGACGTTACAAAGGCTATCAACGAGATTAAGGCTGGTAAGATCGAGTATCGTCATGATAAGACAAACATCGTTCACTGCCCCATCGGTAAGG
>R22__coassemble_1503_pt1 | contig 11529 bp, 8 predicted proteins | sample R22__metabat2_low_PE_040 | metagenome-assembled genome bin R22 | reverse complement strand
ATTGTGCAGACTTTGGCATGCTTGTTGTCGGGCTCTCGAATCATATTTACCAGACCACCCTGATTGTCTTCGTTCGCAGCCATGGTGATGCCACATTTGCTAACATTGTCATAGTCATCTGATTCAAGCAGTTCCATGACTTCCTTCTGGTAACCAATACACTTACTTCCGTCAGAACAAATTACACCATCACCGTATGTAATGCTGTCTCCATATGATATATATTCATTGTGCTTAAGAAGCGGTATAAGCATTATGACAAAAACAATTAATAGAATTGCAAGGATAATACAAAGAACGACTCTTCTCATAATTGTCTCAGATTAATCCTGTCTTATAACGACGCTTATTATTATACATTTTGTCGTCAGCGAGCTTCATACTCTCGAATAGGTTAATTCCATTGATTTTCTCAGGGCCACAGATACCAATGCTGGCATGAATATCGTATGGCTTGCCTGCCTCGATGGACATGCGTCTCAAAGTCTTCTCGAACTTAGCCTGGAACTCCAGATGCTTCTCGAGATTACTAGAAAGGATTACAACCGAGAACTCATCTCCACCCATTCGTGAGCAGAAATCATCATCATCCATGCACTCCATCGCTGCTCTCGCAAGAGTAGTAATGGCGAAGTCACCTTCTGCGTGTCCATATACGTCATTGATATTCTTAAGATTATCCATATCAACGCTGGCAAAGCTGATAGCATAACCATCCTTAAGTGCACCGCTGTTAAGAACGTTCTGCATCTTTTTCTCGAAGCCACGGCGGTTATATACACCAGTAAGCGGATCGTGCAAATACTGGTTCCTAATCTCTTCCATCTCTAGGAACTTCGCCTCATTAAAGCCACGCTCGATGGCAGAGGACAAGCTGTTAAGATATATATTCGCGAACAGATTAGGCCACTTATCCTCAGTAGGAGTCAATGCCAAGTATCCGAACGCAGTGCTTCGGAAGTGGATTGTAAACAGGATAATAAAGCCTGGTTCATCCTTGCACCAGTACTCATCAGGAAGCACCTCTTTACGATCAAACTTAATATCGCACAGTTCAGTCTTCTGATCATGGTCTCTATGCATTATGGTCTTAAGAACCATTTTGTCTGAATAAATCTTATTAGCCTCTACAGAGTTGTACTCTGGGTCGGAATCGTCACACATACACAGGAAACCAGTCTCACATCCAAGAAGTGGGAAATAGTGGCTGGCAACAACCATAGTATTATCGAATTCAAAGCTGTTCTGATACTCAGCTACCATTCGACTGTTATCTCTAATCAAATTATCGAAGTAGAGAAGCTGACTATTAATCTTAGCTATATCTGCCTCTGACTCTACATCACCACATCCACAGCTCTGACGAAGAATCATCTGGCAGTCCACAGGAATTACACCCGGAATTGTCTCACCGCGCCACGCCGACTCTAAGGAATCAAAGGCAACCTTAATAAATGCATCAGGAGCGGCCACAACTGTAGTTAATGTAGGTGAAGATGTACGGCTATCTGGGATGTTATCAAATCCTGATACGCAGATATCCTCTGGTACTCTAATACCCCTTCTACGAAGCTCCTCGATTATTGATATCGCCATATAATCATTAGCGCATACAATAGCCTGTGGCTTCTCATCATCTGGACAGTTAAGGAATCTATCTACCGCTTCTGGACCCTGGTTACGCCAGTAGTTACCCTCGAAGATATTATGAAGCTTAATAGGAAGACCCGCTTCATTCATGGCAGCTACATAACCGTCATATCTGAGACGACCATCCTTCATATCCAGTGGTCCTGACATGAAGCTAATATTCTTGAATCCATGATCATGAATAAAATGGTTGGTAATGTCCTTGAATACATTCTGATTATCAATTGACACTACAGGATAATCTGGGGATCCATTACGAACGGCGATAACTGGACACGTAGCCTTCTGCTTAAGAAGATCGTAGAGCTCAGCCTCCATGTTATACACGTCAAATGTATCGGAGAATACAAGCACACCATCATACTGGTCAAAGTCAGGAAGATGAATAATGTTCTTCTCTCCTAACTCGAAGAAAACGTTCCTACCATAAGGACCAATATAGGAACCACACGACGCGAAAAGAACAACATCCACATTGTGAATCTTGCCCTGTCTTCTGATCTCACCACAAGCATCCTTCTGGAAATCCAGCGGAATCTCGCCCATAAATAAACAAATACGCTTACGTCGTGTCATAGCATTATTCTATCATAGGCCTCATCTTACAAGTGTTATCGATGTGTTAAGAATGTAAGTATACTCGCTACTTACATCATCAATGTATATACAAAATAACCTGCAAATGCCGCCAGCATAATTGAACCCTTCACCTTGCCAAGTCTCTTCATCGGAATAGCGAGGATAAGGAGTAATGCCATTGTCGCGATTGCCACATAACAGTCTGTTGTAAATGAACCCTCACATGGAATTCCCTTGATTGTAGAAGTAATTCCAAGAACGAATACAATGTTAAAGAAGTTAGATCCAACGATATTACCAATAGCGATGTCTGTCTGCTTCTTGCGAGCAGCAGCGATACTTGTAACAAGCTCAGGAAGTGACGTGCCGAAAGCTACAATAGTAAGGCCAATGATTCGCTCACTGACACCAAGCTGTGTCGCGATAGAAGTAGCAGATGATACTGTGAACTGGCTTCCCACAAGGATAAGTCCAGCGCCAACTACAACGAGAAGGAGCATCTTCCAGACCTTTGTCTTGCCATCATCTTCAGGGATATCATCAAGCTCATCACCCTTCTTTACACGGTAACCTAAGTAGATAACGTAGAACACCATGATGGCGATGAGAATGATTCCATCGAGTCTGCTGATGTTGCCATCACTGATGCACATGAATGAGAGAATGCATGTGACAATGAGTACGAACGGAATATCGAATGTGAGCGCCTTCTTTGTAACTGGAATCACGCAAATAACTGAAGTGATACCAAGAATGAGAAGAACGTTCATGATATTTGATCCAAGAATGTTGCCGACTGAGAGATCGGATGCACCCTTAAGAGCGGATGTAATACTTACAGCAGCTTCTGGAAGTGATGTGCCAAGTGCTACGAGTGTAAGACCAATGATAATCTGTGGAATGCCGAACTTATTCGCGATCTTAGCAGAACCCTCTACGAACCAGTCCGCACCCTTCATAAGGAACACAAAACCAATAGCGAGGAGAGCAAGCTGAAGAACCATATCCAGATGATCATCTTTGATTACGCCAACAGACTTAAGGAGCAAAATGAGAAGAAGTATAGGTGCAATCCAGCGAATCATTACTGTATAAAGCTGCTTACGACTCATCTTATGTCCTGACTTCTCGACCTCATCGATAATGAACTTAGGCTTAAGTACCCAGCCAATAAGAATACATGTAAGAATCGCTACAATTGGCATGAGCAGGTTGTTACTGATGTAGTCCATAACTCCAAGAAGGTTCTCACCGTCGCTGATAGGAAGCGGCAATGAGAAGCTGAGAACGTTAAATCCGAGACATACAAGAACACCAATACCAAGGCCAATGCTTCCCTCGACAACAGTAGCCTTTGTTCTACTCATTCCGAACTGATCCATGAAGCTGGAAGTAACCGCCTCATAAATTGATACCGCACTTGTAAGCGCAGCGAAAAGCACCATCGCGAAGAATGCTGTTCCAAGGATACTGCCGACAGTAGGACCCATATCTGCGAACACCTTAGGGATGGATACGAACATCAATCCTGGACCTGATTTCTCGAGTCCATCGTTACCCAAGAATACGAATACTGCTGGGATAATCATTACTCCAGCAAGGAAAGCTACGAGTGTATCGAAGAATTCAATCTGGTTGATTGACTTAGGAAGATTAGCATCGTCATGAACGTATGAACCATATGCGATAAGAATACCCATGGCTACTGACAATGAGAAGAATAACTGTCCCATCGCATCAAGGACTACTCCGAAGAGTTTACTAACCGTCATTCCCTCGAAGTTAGGTATTACATACACTTTAAGACCATCGATACCTGTTCTAACTGTGCCGTCGTCAGTTGTGTGATTTATTGTAAGCGAATAAATCGCGATACCGATTACAAGCACAAGCAGAAGTGGCATGATTACCTTGGAAGATGACTCAATACCTTTATTAACGCCTCTGTAGATAATGAATGCTGCTGCGATAAAGAACACTGCCATGAAAATAATCGGCTCAAACGTATTCTCTGTAAAAGCATCAAAATAACCGTCTGCAGCGGCATCCATGCCGTGTCCTGTTATGAACGCAAAGAGGTATTTGAGTACCCATCCTCCGATAGCAATATAGTATGGGAAGATAATCATCGGTACTAAGCATGACAGGATTCCCAGTGGCTTCCATCCCTTACGGATAGATGAATATGCAGTAAGAGGACTCTGCTTAGTGCGACGTCCGATTGCAATCTCAGTAGTAAGAAGTGCAAATCCAAATGTAAGAGCAAGAACGATATAGACTACAAGGAAGATTCCTCCTCCGTTCTTGGCAGCGAGAGATGGGAATCTCCAGATATTACCCAGTCCGACAGCACTTCCAGCTGCGGCGAGCACGAATCCAATGGACCCCTTAAATGTATTACGTTGTTTGCTCATTATATAAACCTCAGTTATTTTCAGATTTTTCTATTATATATAAAAATGCACAAAAAATCATCGCCCCAAGCGTCGGTTTTGTAGTATTATAGATAAAGGGTCGCTTATGACCCGTTTAATACAAATTATTACTTACGGAGGATTACTCAAATGAAGAATTATTTTGATCTTTCAGGTCAGGTTGCAGTTGTAACAGGTTGTTCTACAGGTCTTGGCGTACAGATGGCTAAGGCTCTTGCTAACCAGGGATGTAACATCGTAGCTATGGCTCGTCGTCAAAACCTTATCGACGAAGTAGCTAAGGAGATCTCTGAGACATATGGTGTTAAGGCAATTGGTATTCGCTGCGATATCACAGATACAGAGTCTGTAGAGGCTGCTATCGATGCTACACTTGCTGAGTTCGGCCGTATCGACATCCTTATCAACAACGCTGGTACAGGCGGAGTTACACCTGCTGAGGATATGCCAGATGAGACATTCCAGCACGAGATGGATATCGACCTCTTCGGTACATTCAAGGTAGCTCGTTCATGCGCTAAGAAGGCTATGATTCCTGCTGGTTATGGACGTATCATCAACATCGCTTCTATGTACGGTCTCGTTGGTAATAAGATCGCTCCTACAGCTTGCTATCACGCAGCTAAGGGTGGTGTTGTTAACCTTACAAGAGCTCTCGCAGCTGAGTGGGGTGACAAGGGTATCACAGTTAACGGTATCTGCCCAGGATACTTCTACACACCTCTTACAGAGGAGACACTTAAGTCAGAGTTCTTCGTTAACTACGCTAAGACAATGATTCCTATGGCTCGTTATGGTAACGAGGGCGAGCTCGATTCTACAGCTATCTTCCTCTCTTCTCCATGTTCTTCTTACGTTAACGGACAGAACATCGCAGTTGACGGTGGATATACTTGCATGTAATTCTTCATTTTGTAAGTTAAAATATTCAGACCGCCCCCTTCACGGGGGGCGGTTTTTTGTTATGTCCTAGATAAGGGATCAATGTCCACAAAATTGCCCGCAGAGAAGGAGTTTTGTGGACATTTTGGTGGAGAATCCAGCATATAGACGTGAAACTCCACAGATTTTTCCACAGAAAAGAAGTTTTGCGGACGTTTTTGCGGAACGGCACAACGAATCAAGGTGTATAATTCTCTCCATGGATACGAATCAGACAGCACAATATAAGAAAATGGTAGAGACACCAATTCCTAAGCTTATTACTAGGCTTGCTATCCCTACTGTTATAACGATGCTTATTACCACCATCTACAATATGGCGGATACAGCATTTGTTAGTGTGCTCGGAACATCTGCCAGCGGCGCAGTCGGAATAGTATTCGGCTTCATGATGATTCTTCAGGCTATCGGATTTCTGTTCGGCCAGGGCGCCGGTGCCATTATGTCCCGTCAGCTTGGTAAGAAGGATGTGGACAGTGCTAGTCACTTCGCATCACTCGGATTTTTCAGTGCGTTTTTCTTAAGCATTATCGCAGCTATTATCTGCTTTTTCTTCCTGGATGGCCTTATGGTTCTTCTTGGTAGTACGCCAACCATCAAGCCATATGCTGCTGCATATACAACTTACATTCTTATATCTGCGCCTTTTATTGTAGGAAGCTTCTCTCTTAACAACTTCCTTAGATATGAGGGAAAAGCGTCACTTGGAATGGTTGGTATGCTTACAGGTGCCCTTCTTAATATTGCTGGCGACCCACTGTTCATGTTCGTCTTCGATATGAAGATTGCTGGTGCTGGCCTATCTACATGCTTGTCTCAGATTATCAGCTTCTTTATCCTTATAAGCTTCTATCTAAGAGGCAAGACTACATGTAAAATCTCGATTCGTAATATACGTATCAATGCCAGTGACTTCTTTGATGTCGCTGCTACTGGACTTCCAAGCCTACTAAGACAGGGGCTTCAGAGTGTATCCACAATCATGCTTAACTATATGGCTGGCCCATATGGAGATCCTGCCATCGCAGGTATGAGCATTGTATCAAGAGTAATATTCTTTGTTTTCTCAGTAGCCCTTGGAATTGGTCAGGGCTTCCAGCCAGTAAGTGCGTTTAACTATGGAACTAAGAGATATGATCGAATCAGAGAAGCTTTCCGCTTCTCATTCTTGCTTGCAGAAGGTTGTATCGCAGTTCTTTCAATTGGGGTGCTAATTTTCTCAGGAAGCATTATCGCTATAATCAGAGATGATCCGGCTGTAATCGAGGTCGGAACTCGCGCGCTTCAGCTGCAGTGCTTGTCACAGCTATGCGCACCGTTCTGCACCATGGCAGAGATGCAGCTTCAAAGTACTGGAAAGAAGCTTCAGGCTTCCATTCTGTCTTCACTTAAGAGTGGAATACTATTCATTCCAATTCTCTATGTCCTCGCGAAGTGGCGCGGACTGGCTGGAATTCAGGAAGCGCAGCCGGTTGCTAATGTGGTGATGCTTATACCATGTGTGATTTTCGCAGTGTGGTTCTTTAAGAACCTGCCACAGGAGTAATTATTTACCAATGTCGTAAGACTCTAGGAAGTCTTCACCCTTCTGAACTTCAGTAAAGGACATGCCTGGGTAGCCGAGCTGGCGGGCGCACTCATATACAGCTATGGCAGCAGCATTAGAGATATTAAGACTTCTGCAGTCAGCAGTCATAGGAATGCGGAAACATCTATCAAGATGAGCCTTAAGAATGTCGTAAGGAATACCTGTGCTCTCTTTACCAAGGATCAAATAGATAGGACGGTCAGCAGGCACGGACGCGAAGTCGATATCTGAAGGTGGCTGCTTACCATAACGAGTCATATAGTAGTACTCGCCATCATTCTTGGATACAAAGTCCTCATAGTTCTCATATAAAGTATAGTCGGCCCAGGTGATGTGGTTAGTTGTCGCACGCTTGAACTTAGGATTATCAATATCAAATCCAAGTGGCTTAATAATGTGAAGGGCGCATCCTGCAGCCACACATGTTCTCATGATATTACCAGTATTCTGAGGGATCTCTGGCTCATAAAGCACTACGTTGATTCTAGTAATCATATGTGCCTCCTAATAATTCTTAATCAGTTTATAATAATTGCCCCGTCAAAATATTATATGCTTATAGCAAGTAGTCTTGTCGAGGTGACTTATATGCGCAGGTTTTATTCTACACTTCTAGCATCAGTAATAACAATAAATTGTCTTGTAGTGGGATGTTCTTCATCTGATGATAATTCTACGCAGACGGGTATGACCACAGAATCTGTAGCTGATGCTGCCGATAACGATCCAGTGTTCCAAGAGCATATTCCAGGTAAGACTGGTTATCGCGAGACGATTCTAGAGATAGAACCTTACGCTGAAGCACTAGACTGTAGTGTGTGCTATGTGGATTATATAGATGGTTACTACTACGATATCGTGAAGTTTAATAACACAACTAATGGGTACGCTGATTCTGTTAAGTTATATAAGGTTAGTGACGATGGCGATGTCGTGTCTATTACTGATCTAGAACACCCGTTTTGTTATGACTACATAATCACTGAAGACAGAATTGTTGGTTATGATAACCGCCAGTTTGATTTCTTCTCATTAGAGGATGGATCTCACATCGGAAGTGCTGTATGCCCTGCTTATGGTATGGATATCTCTCCTTATGAGGATGGATTCGTATTCCTTCAGCAAGGCTGCATTATTAATTATGACATTGATGGTAACGAATTAGGAAGAGTAACCGACGACCAGATTATGCTAGATGGACACGGTAAGACATTCTTCGTAATAGATGATACTCCATATGTTATGTGTTTTAATGCTAATTATTGGAACTTCTACGAAGTAGACTTTAATAGTGAGACAATAAGACTCGCTGGCGATACTAATCGTATGGAGTTAGACTTTTTCTTCGACTGTTATGGGGACTGTGTTTTTGATCATAGAGGCGGATATAGAATTGACCTCGAGAACTATGAGAAAAACTATTTTGTCACTTGGGATAATACTAATGTTAAGCCTGATATATATAATTCTGCCACTTATGAATTAATAGATGCTGACAGATTTGTTATATATCCAGAATACATATCAAGGACAGAGCCTGTATCAATTCAGATGTACCAATACGATAGTAGTATTGATTATTCAGATAGAACTATTCTTACTGTCGGAGGCGTAGATATTAGTGACGACTATGCCCTTAATTATGCTGTATATAAGTACAATACTTCGCAGGATGAATATCGCATGGTAATCAATGACATTGTCTACATATCTGCAGGGCATGCTGACGACGCAGTGTTCAACGCAGAACTTACTGCTAGCTTTGTTAGCGGTGGTGCACCTGACGTTTTCTATGGGGATTTCTTCGACTACGAATACTTCGGTCGTAATGATATGTGCATAGATATGCTCCCATATCTGCAGTCTAGTGACGTGTTCGACCCGTCTGAACTATATGAATCTGTCTGGAATGTAATGGCTCATGACGGCGTATGTTATCAGATATTCACTGGGTTCTCGATGCAAGGATATTATGCCAGAACAGACTTAGGCCTGGATTCTAATATGACATACGACGAGATGTTTTCACTAAGAGATGATATCTACTCTATTATTCCACCTGCGTATTCACGTAACATTGCTTCTTCTATCGTCGGCAATTCACTTGGAACATTAGTTGACGAGAATGGAAATTTTATTGTAAGCGAAGAAGACATGAGAGATATTGTCTCTGTCGCATTAACAGTAGGGGCTCCTGACACAGGATACTGTAGCTACGTAGAAGAAGGAATTGGATGCCTGAGGAATGAATCCTATATGCTATACGAGACGGGTGAGCATTCCATTACGTGGTACAACCAGGACTGTATTGATGCTGGTGGCAATTTGCAGTATATAGGGTTCCCTACAGTAAATGGCTCCGCTCATCTAATCTTTGTCACAGGTAATTCAGCAGTATCTTCAGGAACCAGCCACCCACAGGCTTGCGTAGATTTTCTGACATATCTGTTCGATTATGACCTCCAGAGCCAACTAATGTCACGTGGTGGATCAAACACTGTCCTTAAGCAGTTAGACCAGGATTTCTTCGACTACATTCTTAGTGATGCTTCTGAATATAATGCGCAATTTGACTCTATGTTAGAGCATTCCCGCAGAATAACTGAAGATACAATCGAGGCATACCTAGACTGTATCAATGAGATTGATGGCGTTTACTACATAGATAACGCCATCTACTCCATCATCACAGAAGAAATCGCTACTTACGATACACAGGGTAGGTCACCTGAACTTATCGCCAACTCTCTATATGAGCGATTAAATCTATACGTAGAACAGAATTACTAATTACGTGTTAGAATTCTCATATGAGAAGTTACACCAACATTCTGATTGATCTCGACGAGACTATATTCGACTTTAAGATGGCTGAACATCTAGCCTTCGACCATACTATGGATAAATTCGGTGTGCCTAACTCCAAGGAACTCGAGGAATACTACACTGAGGTTAATCTATCCTTATGGAAGGCGCTCGAGCGTAAGGAAGTCACCAAGGAAGTCCTTAAGCCGTTAAGATTTACACGCACGTTAATCAAGGCACAGCAGCTTCATCCTAACTTTGATGCCAGCAGAATAACAGGTGAACTTCTTAACGATGAATACATCTCTTCCCTATCTACTTTTGGCATCTATATAGACGGCGCGGAAAAATTCCTAAGACAGCTTCACGATGACAAGACTAAGAAGATTTACATCATCACTAACGGCACCGCACAGTCTGCTAACGGCCGCCTTGATGCTTCTGGAATTAGACAGTATATAGACAAAGCATATATAAGCGATGTCATCGGAGCGACTAAGCCCGACAAGGGCTTTTTCGAGTACGTGCTTAATGACATAAATTGCCAGGACAAGTCACAGTGCCTAGTAATTGGCGACTCACTAACATCCGATATTAAGGGTGCAAATAATATTGAAATTGACGCGTGCCTATTCTCACGTGATGGACACTTCCCTGACACTGCCGGCTACGATATCAAGTACCGTGCGGCAGGCTACGACGAACTTATGCAGGTGATTCAGACTCCTTGTTAACCAAGTTACGAACCCATTTATACTTCTTATAGTGAAGGTACACTGCAGGAAGCTTAACGAGCTCGTCAAGGTTAAGAATAAAGAATACCCAGAGAACTGGAAGTTCAAGGACGAATGCCACGAACAAACCAACTGGCACGATGAAAGCCCACATAGTGATTGTGTCGCAGATGAATCCGAACTTAGTGTCGCCACCAGCCGTGAAAATACCTGAGATAACAGTCGAATTAATAGAACGGCCAACCATGTAATACACGCACAAATAAAGCATTATCTTCAAGTAATGAGATGCAGTTGGTGTGAGATTAGCTACATCAACAATAATTGGCGCAGCGGCTGCAATAAGAATACCTGCAATAATTCCACTAACGATAGCCAGACGACAGAACTTGGAGCCCCACTCTTTCGCGCGGTCCAGCTCACCTGCTCCAAGAAGATTACCAATAAGAATTACGCTACCTGTACCAAGTGCGAAGCAGAAGCAGGATACTAGATCTTAAACTACAGCGACAATGGAATTTGCAGCGGCCGCATCTGAGCCAAGATGACCCATAATTACAGTAATCATCATGAAGCCAAAGCCCCAGAACAAAGAGATCGCGAGGGATGGACCACAGTACTTACTGAAGTCGCGGCGGAAATCCATAGGTGTCTTGAATAGCGTGCGGCGAGTAAGTCTAACTGGCGTCTTCTTACGCATAATTACAACAGAAGCCACAAATCCGAATCTGCAAGAAATAAATGTCGCGATGGCAGCACCTCTCTCCGCCAGCTGAGGAATACCAAGAAGACCATA
>R22__coassemble_1348_pt1 | contig 12613 bp, 6 predicted proteins | sample R22__metabat2_low_PE_040 | metagenome-assembled genome bin R22 | reverse complement strand
AATATACATACAGGTAGGCACTTTCTCCATTAACGAGACATGGTATTGTTCCTGTCATATACCAAGTAGAGTCATCTTCATATGAATCAATGCCGATATAACATGCAAGCTGTCCGTTAACATATGTCCAATTTGTTGGATCTACAAGCGCGAGTCTGCCCTCAGAGTCAAATGTGCAAGTATAGTCGTAACCAAGAAGTTCTGCACGGTTATTATCCTCATCATAAACAACAAGAGCTAATTCAATAGTAGAAATCTGATCACGTTCACTATCACTAAGAGTAATAGCGTAATAGTTCTCAAGTTCCTCTACATTAAGTGCAACTGCCTCTGGTGCTTCCTCTCCAATGATAGATGTTACTACGCTTGAATCGTACCAATTGCCACCATACATTGTTACGTACTCATCACCTGCTGTAGCAAGAAGAACGGAACAGAATCTATCATAGAACTGAGTAACCTCGTTATCATATCCCATCTGAACAAAGGATTCTCTACCATCTGTATAGTAATTAGGATATGCAGCAGGAGAATATGCTGTAAGGCCATGACCAAACGCAATGTCACTTTCTGTATATACTACACAGCTTACAATGGAATTGATAAGAGCTGTTGACTTATCATTCTCATAAAGAGTAGCAAGATTAATAAGATCTACTGAATCTGTACCCTCATACTCACCACAGTTACAACGAGCACGTAAAAAATTACCATAATCACCATTAACAAAGACCGAATTATTACATGCTGCAATGTAATCAACATAGCTAGCATACACTTCATCAATCATTGAAAGGCGGATCAAAGACATTGAACCAATCAAATTCTCATTATGAAGAGTATCCATATAATCGCGAACCATTACTTCAGAGAAATCTCTAACATCCTGGTCAAGCTGATTCATCCAGTTTGTATAGCTCAATCCACAGCCATTAACTACGCTCTCGGCACCAACCATGTAATCACAATAATCCTTAAGAGCCATACCCATCTCGAGAGTACACATATTACATGCATCAAATGCAACTAGATCGAAATGAACTCCTGAGGACTCAATCTCATCCTGAATCTCGTAGTCATAAACCATATCTTCCTGATTGCCTAAGAGATCCATTCCAAAACCGATAGGAATACCACCACCGTGATCCCAAAGAAGAAGAATATTACTTTCTGTTGGATAATTCTCTGATGCAAAATCAATAAAATCGCTAAGAGCACCTGGAGTAGTCATGGAAGTAGTTCCAAGATCCTCGAGCATAACAAGTTCATGATCCACAATCTCGAATCTTGTTACTTTATTATCTGGAATATCAGGGTTAACCCAATCTGGTGCACCACCGACTTCGAGAACAACATTTACTGTCTCAGGAATATCTGCTGCAAGCATCTCATCAATATCACTAGATGCAAGTCCGCCATAATTAGGACCATATGGAGAAGTCTCTAAGTTACTTCCTACAATATAAACCATAAGAGTACGATTCTTCTCTATTGTTGGCTCTGGAGTAGGAGTAGCTTCAGGCTCTGTCTCTTCTGGTTCAGTCTCTCTAGAATTAGAACTTCCATGACGAGCAGCTCGTCTAGACTCTCCACTGTCCATAATTCCAAACAAATCAAAAACAAAAATACAAAGTGCGGCAGCAATAGCAAGGAGGGCTACAATAATACTACTAATGATTGCAATCTTCTTACCTTTTCCTCCACCCTGCTTAGGCTCTTTTGGCTCCTTTGGTGCTTTTTCTTTCTTCTGCTTTGGTGGCTTATTCTTCTTAGCAGCCTTAGGATCAACTGGAGTCTCTGTAATTGGCTTAATATTTGCAGCTTGAGCCTCGGCAAAATTATTCTTAATCAATGATGGAGTAGATACTTGAATCTGCTGTGGTTGTGCTGAAGCTGAAACAGGAGCAACTGGCGCAGGTGCAGGCTCTACTGGTGCTGGTGCAACAGGTGCTGGTTCCACCTCGACTGGTGCTGGTGCAACAGGTGCAGGCGCTACCTCGACTGGCGCTGGCGCAACAGGTGCAGGTTCCACCTCGACTGGTGTTGGTGCAATCGATACAGGTGCTACCTCGACTGGTGTCGGTGCAACAGGTGGCATAGCATTTATATCAACAGCATCAGCTGGAGCATAAGGAGATCTAGCAGGCTGGGATGGTGCAATCTCCTTAATTGGAGTTCCACAATTCATACAGAACTTGAATCCATCATTTATCTGTGAACCACAGTTTTCGCAAAACATAGTATCCTCCCTTAGGAATTATTACTGATATATTAAACCACAATTCTTTTTCTATGTATAACAAGGGGGAGAGAAATTATTACTATATTCATTCAGTAAATCATTCAATTTAACGGCAAAATGTTGAACGGTTTACTGAATATAGCGATAGAAATACCATTCATTCTATAAATCGTTCAATTTATCAGCAAAATATTGAACGGTTTACTGAATGGCGGACTAATCAAAAAAAAGCATTATAAAACTCTGCTCAGTCCAGCAATTGCATAATAGAACCCCGCGAGGTCCTCGTCGGCTAAGCCGCCAGCGGAATACGCGGGGTTATATATGCAATTTTAACTTAGTTAGCGGATGATTCCGTAGTTAGCACATATCTGTCCGAACTCCGTACTCTGTGCGAAGCCCTGGAATACTTCCTCTCTACTTACACCTGAATTAAGCTGTCCTACCCATGCATTCATTCCTGCTGCATCTGGCTGACGATCCATGAATGTAAGATAGAGTCTAGTTACAAACTCCTCATTAGATACTGGATTGTTATTCATCTCATCTGAGAAGAAGAATCCATGTGCTGCGTTAGAGCCTGTATCTCTGAGGTTTGCAAGCTGTCTTGCCCATGCCATAAGTCCATTCTGATCAGGATTACGCTTCAAGCATGTTGTGTATAGTCTAGTTGCAAATGCAATTACCTGCTCGTTAGGTTCTACTTCAATACTAGGTGAACCAGTTCCACCTGAAGCAATTCCATATCTGAGGCATACATTTGCCCACTCAGTAGAATTGATGAATCCCATAATTACATCCTGCTTTGACTCGCCTCTCTGAAGAGCTGCTACCCAAGCATTAAGTCCACCCTGGTCTGCTTCTCTATCAAAGAATGTCTTATAGAGAATCTTTACAAACTCCTCATTGCTAAGAGGCTTGTTAAGGAACTCATCAGAGAACAAGAAGCCCTTTGCCGCTTCAGCACCTGACTCACCATTCTTAATAGCATTAATCCATGCATTCTTACCATTAGGGTCGGAATTACGTCCAAGTGCTACTGTATAAAGTCTCTCTACGAATCCTGCTACTCCGCCTTCTGACTGCTCACCAGCTGGTGTGCTTGGCTGGCTAGGTGTAGAAGGTGTGGATGGAGTATTGGGCGTACTAGGAGTTGAAGGATTAGATGGCTGACTTGGCTGATCAGGAGTTGATGGGGTAGTAACAGGAGCTTTAATAGTAAAGTTTCCATATACAGAACCAGTATAATTACCGATTCCCTCAACAGCGATATTTGCTATTCCCTCATTAACATTATTGGAGTAGGTATAACTGTAATCCGTTCCATTACGCAATATCTTCCCGTTAAGAACTACAGTTGGAATAGGACAAATTGATGTTCCGTTATGTATGTAATCAATTGAAGGAACACTTACACTAGCCTGTGAGATTGAAGCTGGGACTATATCAAAAGATGATTCCTTCTCACCCATACAATCTCCAATACCAGTGATAATAACTGTTGCTGTTCCAGCGTTAGTATTATTTGAAAGTGTTACTTTATAATCAACATCTGCAACTAAGATTTGACCCTTATATGTAACAGTTACAGAAGGAATTTTTGCAGACCCATCATATACATTGTTATCACATACAACACTTACATTTGCACCTGAGATATTTGCACTTGAGATCTTAAATGCCTTGCTTATTGTTCCATCGTAGTTATTAATACCTGTAATAGTAACTGTTGCTGTTCCGATAGCTTCGTTATCTGAATACTGAACACTGTAATCTGTATCTGCTACAAGTGTCTTTCCATTAAGTACTACTGTTGGAACCGGCTCCGCTACTGTTCCTGTATACTCGACATCAGCTACTGTCACTGATGCTTCACTAATATCAGCTTCTGCTATGCCAAATACTATATCGAGTTCGCCTTCGTAGTTACCCTTACCAGTTACATAGATATGTCCCTGACCTGCATTTATAGCATCATCGTACTCGTATGTGAAATCAACATCCTTAACGAGTGTTCTTCCACCTACTACAAGACTGAAGTCTGGGTTCTGTACAGCTCCGTTATATACTGCTTCATCCACATCATATACTGCTTCTTCGATTTTTCCCTTTGCAATTGTAAATGTTGTGGATACTTTTCCAGCGTAATTTCCCTTACCTGTTATTGTTACTGTAGCTGATCCTGCATCTGTATTATCTGTGTACTCAATATCATAATCCACACCACTGACAAGAGTATAAGTTCTTAGCTTTACTGTTACCGCTGGCTTATTCTCACTTCCAGAATATACATATTCTGTCTGGTCAAGGGCTACTGCTGCTGTATTTATACTTGCTGGTGTTATCTCAAATGTTGCTATCTTCTCACCAGCATAGTTGCCTGTTCCAGTTACAATTACCTTAGCTGTTCCTGCATTTGTGTTGTCTTCATATCTTACTGTGTAATCTGTATTCTTAGTAAGCAATTCGGATCCCATATATACCATTACACCTGGGCGACATTCTGCACGAGAATACTCTGCTCGCTGATAGTTAAGATATACACTGGCGTTTGAGATATCTCCTGCTGTAATCCTAAATGTCTTGCTTACTGTTCCATCGTAGTTATTAATACCTGTGATAGTAACTGTTGCTGTTCCAATAGCTTCGTTATCTGAATACTGAACACTGTAATCTGTATCTGCTACAAGTGTCTTTCCATTAAGTACTACTGTTGGAACCGGCTCCGCTACTGTTCCTGTATACTCGACATCAGCTACTGTCACTGATGCTTCACTAATATCAGCTTCTGCTATGCCAAATACTATATCGAGTTCGCCTTCGTAGTTACCCTTACCAGTTACATAGATATGTCCCTGACCTGCATTTATAGCATCATCGTACTCGTATGTGAAATCAACATCCTTAACGAGTGTTCTTCCACCTACTACAAGACTGAAGTCTGGGTTCTGTACAGCTCCGTTATATACTGCTTCATCCACATCATATACTGCTTCTTCGATTTTTCCCTTTGCAATTGTAAATGTTGTGGATACTTTTCCAGCGTAATTTCCCTTACCTGTTATTGTTACTGTAGCTGATCCTGCATCTGTATTATCTGTGTACTCAATATCATAATCCACACCACTGACAAGAGTATAAGTTCTTAGCTTTACTGTTACCGCTGGCTTATTCTCACTTCCAGAATATACATATTCTGTCTGGTCAAGGGCTACTGCTGCTGTATTTATACTTGCTGGTGTTATCTCAAATGTTGCTATCTTCTCACCAGCATAGTTGCCTGTTCCAGTTACAATTACCTTAGCTGTTCCTGCATTTGTGTTGTCTTCATATCTTACTGTGTAATCTGTATTCTTAGTAAGCAATTCGGATCCCATATATACCATTACACCTGGGCGACATTCTGCACGAGAATACTCTGCTCGCTGATAGTTAAGATATACTCTCGCGTTTGAGATATCTCCTGCTGTAATCTGGAATGAGGAAGTAACCTCACCACAATAATTATTTTGTCCAATGATTGATACAGTAGCTTCACCTACATTAGTATTATCCTCATAACTCACACTAATGCTGTCTGAATCAACTAACTTTGTTCCATTAATATATAACTCTACTGTTGGTCTACATTCATTACCAGTAAAAGAATACTGATTTTGACTTAAGGTTACATCTGCTCCACTAATATCAAGTGGCATAACCATAAATTCTTTTGAACATGTTCCAGTACAATTGCCAATACCTTCTACAGTTAATGTCTTTTCTCCTGCAATGGTTGGATCACCGCTGTAGAAAATATTGTAATTGGAAGAAGGAATTACATGATTTTAATAAATAACAGTACAATCAACACCAGAGAATGATCCATCCAGGCTGACTGTTGGATTAACAATCTGTACTTCAGCTTCGGACAAATCAACTGGAAGAATATTGAAATATATAGTTTTTGTACCCTGGAATCTCTCTCCTATACCTGTAACTTTGACACTAGCAGGACGTCCTCCTTGTGTAACTCCAGTATTATTAGCGTAACTAGTAATTGTATAATCCACACCTTCAATTAATGTGTAATTACCAACTTTAAGAGAAAAATCAGGGATAACAGCACTTCCACCCAGATAATATTGATCTGGGCAATATGATTTTAATGAATAACCTCCATATATTTCAGAGACATCTTCTCCCATATTAGCTAGATTAGCACTACTAATACTTCCCTTATTTACAATAGCTGAAAAATGGAATGGAATATGTACAGTCTGATTATCAACTATCGCTTCACCGGCAACATCATATGTTCCGACATTAGAGAAAACGATAGAATTACCATCAATCCAAACATCAGACGTATCATCATCGTAATGTGCCTTATCATACCACCTAATTGTCGCCTGATCGGTCACATCACGAATGATCATATCTCCTAGGCTAAAGTAAACATGATAAGGAGGAATCATCGTTAATGATGAAGCTACAGACCAGTTAAGAGTTTCTGTGAAAGATAATTCAACATTTGGTGGATATCCATCATTAATAGCAACATATCCTTCTGGAGTAAAAGAATCTGTATACTCTACCTCAACATCAATAGAAGAATCCAAAGCAAATGTCTCTGGTGTTCCGCTATTTGAATAACCAAATTCCTGAACCCAATATTTCTGTCCATTAAACTCTACGCAAGCAATTCCGATAGCGGTAAATGTATCGTTGTACAGTTGACCATTACTATTATAAATAATGCCAAGCATCGAACGACGATGTCCCTGACCAGAAAATGGATCATTATCTTCTTTCCAAGCTTTAAAAACTTCTGCCGCATCTGCTTGACCTTTAGCAATGTTTTCACCGTATGCACGAACACCATCAACATAACATGTAAAACATTTACTTCCATCAGGTCTAAGGTGACCTGAATTATAATTAAGGACTAATTCAGCAGCTCTCTGCATTGCTACTTTCTCAAGTCCATAATCATAAGTTAATGGACTTGTATTTGGTGAAAAACGCTGAATATTCTGCGGATCCCAATAGCTAGGTCCATCAGCTCTCCATTTATTAATATCCTCAAGCATTTCTCTGCTCTCAGTCTGGTGATATACAACATCAATGGTTACACTTTTTTTCAGTGACTCGTCAGCAACAGACGTAATCATTCCAAAAATTAGAATCACTGATATAACAGATGTAATAAATGCTATAACCTTGCTTCTTCTCATAGTCCCCCCACTATTTCACAACATTATTAGCTGAATCAGCCGCACCGCGATGTAATATTTTTGTAACATTATATCATTTTTCTACAAACCACTGCTTACAAAGAATGAAACAAAAAAGAGTAGAATGAATTCTACTCTTTTTTAACATCAACTTATACTATTGTTGTTTACTTAAAGTATCTGTCGAGCATTCCCTTAAGAGCCTTACCATGTCTAGCCTCGTCACGAGCCATCTCATGGATGCTATCATGAAGAGCATCCAGGTTATTCTTCTTACAGCAAAGTGCAAGGTCAAACTTACCCTGTGTAGCACCAAACTCACAGTCAACTCTCCACTTAAGGTTATCCTTTGTTGTAGCTTTCATATTAGGCTCAAGGTCCTCTCCAAGGAACTCAGCGAACTTAGCAGCATGCTCAGCTTCTTCGAACGCAGCCTTCTCCCAGTAAAGACCAATCTCAGGATATCCTTCTCTATAAGCAATACGTGACATGCAAAGGTACATTCCAACCTCAGAACACTCACCATTAAAGTTCGCGATAAGCTGATCATATATATACTTTTTATCAGCATCTGAGATATCTGGATTATTCTTAACCGTCTTTGCATAAACACCATACTCGTGCTCAGCCGCAAGCTTCATATTCTCATCCATCTGATTCCATGTAGCACCCTTAACATGACATACTGGACACTCTTCTGGTGCCTCTGGACCCTCATGTACATAGCCGCATACTGGACATACCCACTTACTCATCTTCTTATCCTCCTGAATAATAATATTTGATACAACTTTATTAACTGCTGTTGCTACTGTATCAGTAGCAGTTGGAACTATCTTCTCAAAGTCCGCCGCTGGATGCTTACAAATCGGACAAATAAAATCATCTGGTAATTCTTCTCCGACATACTCATAACCACAGATACGGCATCGCCATATTGTCTTACCATCAGCTGTAACCCCCACCTTAGCTGGTTTTGGCTTGATATTGTTCATATAGAACTCGTACGTAACTGAATCCACATCACTAAGGACATCCATATCTACAATCTCACCTACAAACATCGTGTGAGAACCAAGGTCCTGTGTAGCAGTAACGTTAACTGAAATGTATGCATTCGTTCCCTCAGTAATATAAAAGACGCCATTACCTGCACGAACACAATTATTATATTCAGCGAACTTATTAACATCGCGACCAGACTGGAAGCCAAAATGTTTGAACAAATCAAATGTAACGTCTTTACTTACAATCGACACATTAAACTTACCAGTTCTGATAATCATATCGTGTGTATAGTTTGCTTTGTTAACACAAATGCTTAACTGATTAGGTTCTGAGGCTGCCTGAATAGCTGTATTAATAATGCATCCATTGTCCTTATCACCTTCACAAGCAGTAAGAACAAACAAACCATAGCTAAGCTTATACATTGCTTTCTTGTCCATTAGCAATTACCACCTTTATTAAGATTCATAAACTAATATACCATATATTAACAAACCAAATTGAATGAATAATTAATCACTCATTAGTACGTCTTGACCAATCTTCATGATTCTATCATCAATCACAGCAAAAGTTATATCTATATGATAGTCTTCATGAATTCTAATAAAATCTCTACATGCTCTAATCGCTACTTCCCAGGCAGGCTTTAGAGGATAACCATAGATTCCTGCAGATATTAATGGGAAACCAATAGAATGCAGATTATTATCAATACATAGCTTAAGCGAACTAGTATATGCACTATACAATGTAGATTCCTCTTCGTTGTATCCACCATGCCATATTGGACCAACTGCATGAATCACATATCTAGCTGGCAAATTAAAACCAGGAGTAATAACCGCACTTCCAGGATTGCAGTGACCATATTCATTACATGCCTTTGTCATCATATCAGCCCCAGCACCAGCGAAAATGTAACCGCAAACTCCACTTCCTTGACGAAGCCACTCATTAGCTGCATTAACAACTGCATCTGTACTAAGATTAGTTATACCAATTTTCTTAATATCAATCTTGCTCATATTGTTTTCCCTTTACGTAGACATCTTAGTGAAGACATCAAACTTATCTAATCTTTCAATCATGTGCGGAGTAAGCTTCGATTTACATAAATCTACAACATCCTGTGGAATATCATAGTACGCACCGGCCATTGCACCAGCAATTGCAGCTATTGTATCAGTATCCCCTCCAAGTGAAACAGCTGTACGAATAACATCTTCAAACGACAACCCTTCAAAGAACGATATAAGTGCCTTAGGAAGTGAATCCATACAAGATTCGTCATGTCTATGAAGCGGCCGAAGTTCATCTGAAGAGGCAGTAATATCATAGTCAAAGTTCTTGACAACGTAGTCACGAATTTGTTGTTTGTTGCTACCAGTACGAGCTAAGTACATAACTGCAGCTGTGCACTGGGCGCCTTTAATACCTTCAGGATGATTATGAGTTACCTCTGCTGTCGCTTTGGCTACTTCAAGCGTACGTTCAAGTGAATCGTAAAGACGTCCTGTAGCGGACACTCTCATAGCTGAACCGTTACCATAGCTGCCGTATGGCTTAGGGGTATTAGACTGGATCCATTGGATAAAGTTAAGTCCGTATCCTGCATCAATGTGAGCTTTACCCCATTTCTGCATTGATTTGATACACTCATCTTTAATAACATCTGTTGTAGCATTTGTTCCTGCACTCAAAAGCGCTTCACTTATCGCGATAGTCATGACTGTATCATCTGTCCACGAACTATCAGAAGTAACGAACTCAAAGTCCTTAGTCCATGGGCCACAATCAAATTCGAATCTTGACCCTACTATATCTCCGATAATAGCACCTATCATAAACACCTCGAATATTATGAATCGATAATAGAATTATATCTTAATCAAGCAACTGTCCCAAAACTATATCGATTCAACTTATAAAACTTATACGGATTCTTAATTCGAGTTTTACCTGCATATACAGCCTTTGTATTTTTACAATCAGCCTTATTAACTTCAAGATTAATCAAAGTACTATCAATCATAATCTGCAAGTCACAAGTAGCTTTCTGTTCCTGCTTATTACGGCAATGGAAATATGGATCCATGTCATTAATATAAGTAATCTCACGGAATCTGTACTCATCAACCTCTTTAACTGATTCAATTGCATGCTTATTATGATGCTTTACTCTAGGAATATCTCTTGCCTTCCTCGCTGCCTCTTTGGCATTCTTCGCATAAACTGCAAAAGACTTAAGGACATACTTACCATTACCAACGTGACCACATCTACATACTACTTCAAAAAACTTCATCTTCATGTCCTCTATTGATAGTACACTTCCATCTACAAATCATGCATCAAAAAAACGGCCACCGAAGTGGCCGTCATTAATAAAGCTAATACAAGCTACTTATCTTATAATACCGTAGCTAATACAAATCTTTCCGAACTCTTCAGACTGAGCAAAGCCCTGGAAGACTTCTTCACGTGATACTCCAGCATCAAGCTGAGCAACCCATGCATTAAATCCTGCCTGATCCGGATTACGTCCCATGAACGTTCTATAGAGACGTGTTACGAAGTCATCATTAGAAATACCAGCATTATTCATCTCATCAGAGAAGAAGAATCCGTGTGCTGCATTAGATCCAGAATCGCGAAGATTAGCAAGCTGTCTAGCCCATCCCTCAAGACCCTTCTGATCCGGCTTACGATTGAGACATGTAGAATATAGACGTGTAGCAAAATCAATTACCTGCTGATTAGGCTGAATCTCGATAGAAGGTACGCCCTGTCCTCCTGATCTAATACCGTAATTAAGACATACATTTGGCCACTCAGTAGAATCAATAAAGCCCATGATTACATCCTGCTTGCTCTCACCTCTCTCGAGTGCTGCTATCCATCCAGCAAGACCATTAGCATCTGCTTCACGATCGAAGAACGTTCTATAAAGAATCTTTACGAACTCATCGTTAGGTATATCTTTATTAAGGAACTCATCTGAGAATAGGAATCCCTTAGCTGCCTCTGCACCAGTCTCACCATTAGCAATAACGTTAAGCCAAGCCTGCTTACCGTTACTATCTGATGGGCGACCAAGAGCAATCTCATAAAGTCTCTCTACGAATCCACCTACACCCTTATCTTCCTTCTCAATTGTTAATGTTGGAATAGGTCTCTGTATAGGCTTAGTTACTTCAGGAAGGTTAGGACGATTAGGAATTTCAGGCTGCTGTGGTCTACTTGGGAGCTGACCAGGCTGCTCCCCAGGCTGGTCAGCAACAGCATCCACAACAGTAGTATCGGAATTGATAACTAACATTCCGTCGTATACAAAATCATCATCATTATCAAGTGTTACTCCATATTGATAACATGCCCAGTCACCAGAGACATCAAGATTACCGTTATGATATACGTCACAAATGTGAGGTGCGTGTGAGATATCTAATGAAGAGACAGATGTGCCAAATACCCTAAGAGAGTATAGACGTTCATTATTAACAGTTAAACTGGTTAGATTCTCACAGTAGGCTAACTCAAGAGTCTCAAGATTAGGATATTTAGATGCATCAAAGGAAGCAACAGGCGCACCACTCAATACAATACCATATACCGGTGCATCATCTGCTAATGTAATACTTGTTAATTCGGTATCACCAGCTCCGACATATCCGACATGGTGATTAGCAGATAAATTAAGTTCAGTAATTGGATTACTATACACTGAAACAGAGAACACTTCTGTAAAGTGACCAATTCCTGTCATATCTGATATATCAAGATCGGATAGGTCAAGTTCAGTAACTCTGTTGATTTCCTTGTATCCCAACTTTTCATTATGATCAATATCAATATTAGCAAGTACATAATCTCTGAAATTTCTGTCAGGGAAAGTAAACTGATTAATATCTATCTCATTAGCGATTGCTACACCAGTTGTAACTACTTCATCATTACTAATCGTAACAGATATATCTGAACCGATACACAACTTAGATTCATATGACCATGATCCATACTCATCTTCACCAATAACGTTGCCAATATAAATCCAATATGAATTACCAGCATCTGACACAGCTTCAGGTACAGAATCAATAGCTACTAATAAATCTGGAATATTAGAAATATCAATCTCTCTAAT
>R22__coassemble_1280_pt1 | contig 13057 bp, 11 predicted proteins | sample R22__metabat2_low_PE_040 | metagenome-assembled genome bin R22 | reverse complement strand
GACTACCAAGCGTCGTACGAGTCGTTTTTACACCTATTCATATGGTGTGATTCGATCGTACGGCGCTTTTTGTTTTGGGGATATTTGTGATTGAAGTAGAACTTCGAAGAAAAACTTATAGAAAATGTGTTTACAAACACCCCTTCCCAGTTCTACATAAGTGAAGGGCTTACTTCTTCACCAGTATAGAAAGGCAAAATTGATTACTTAACTGTATGAATTACAGATTGTAATGTTACAATTTCAGATTTTTACAGAAAAAGTGTTTTCGTTTTGCCGTTTCTATTTCTAATTAGTGAAGGGGTCAATTCTCCTTCACATAAAAATTTGAAAGGAGAGTTAAATGGAAAACTCTAAAGAGACAACTAATAACAATGAAGCAGCTGACATTGTAGCTATGAAGGATATTCCACTCAAGGATGTTAAGTGGCTATGGTACCCATATATTCCATTAGGAAAAGGTGTCATCATGTTTGGAAAAGCTGGAGAGGGTAAAACATACGCTTCTCTTCAGATTGCTGCTCAGTGCACAACAGGAAGACTGCTCCCTGGTGAAATCAAAGCAGAACCTATGAATGTTATCTACCTAACAGCTGAAGATGGTTACGACGATACAATTAAGCCTCGCCTAATTGATGCTGGTGCCGACGAATCAAGAGTATTCATCATCAAAGATAATGGTAAGAAATTGAGCATGACCGACCCAAGAATCGAAGACGCTGTTAAAAGAACTGGAGCAAAACTTCTCATCATTGATCCTATGCAGGCTTTTCTTGGTGCTGATATCGATATGAATAGAGCAAATGCAGTAAGAGTTCCAGTACGACATGTGTGCGATATGGCCGCTAAGTATGACTGTAGCGTTATCTTTATAGGTCATCCTAATAAATGTCGAGGAATAGATATTCTTGCCAGTTTAATAGGTTCATCTGATTTCGTTGCCACTGTTCGTAGTGTTCTTTATGTTGGCAGGTATAAGAAGGATCCAAATATCCGAGTAATAATTCACAGAAAATCCTCACTAGCGCCTGAAGGTAATTCTGTAGCTTTTCGAATTGATGATGGTAAAGGCTTTAAGTGGCTAGAGGGCTATGATGATGTATCAGAATTAGATTTATACAACGCTTCAGGATCCGGACGAGGTAAAGGTTGCACAAAGCTAAGTAAGGCAGCAGAACTTATCAGAAAACTGGTAAGAGAAGCTGGTGGAAAAGCATTATCCAAAGAAGTGGAAAAAGCAGTTTTAGCTAATGATATAGGTATAAGAACTTATGCTGAGGCAAGACGTCAGATGCCAGAGATTACACCTAAGAAAATAGGTTCAGAACACTATCTCCTACTTGATGAATCGAAGATACCTGTTTACACCAAAGAAGAGCTCAAGGAAATCGAGGATGAAAACAATTCTTAATCAACTATGCAAGTATGCAGGTTATTGTCCATTTGCATACTTGATACAACTGCAAAATCAACTATGCAATCCAACAATACTTTGCATAGTTGCATACCTGAATATTACTAAACAAGGAGGTGACAAATGACCAAAGCAGAGATTAACGAACTTTATAAGCTTATGTTTGCTGAGTATCCTGATCTTCTTTCTATCAACGATTTAAGACAGATGCTTAATATCAGCAGACACTTAGCATACGATTTAATCAATGATGGTTATATCGATGCAGTTAAAATTGGCAATTCATTCAGAATTCCAAAAATCAATGTAATCAACTATGTGTTGTCTAAGACACGAACTTAATAACAAAATTTGAACTCATGTAATTGAAGCCCCCTACTATTCTGGCTTATAATCGATATGAGTTGAATAGCTAGGGTGCCCTACTACACAAGGAGGAATAATGATTTCAGGACACCTACAGATAAAAAACGGATATTACTATGTAGTTCTCAGTTATAGAGATTCTGCAGGTAAAAGAAAACAGCCTTGGATTAAAACAGGGCTACCAGTAAAAGGAAACAAGAAACGTGCCGAACAGCTATTGGCGGAGTATAGAAATAATTATGTTCCACCTATAGAAAAAGCAAGTGAAGGTGATTTGTCGGAGAATATGCTCTTCTCTGATTTTATGGAAATGTGGTTAGATATTATCGCTACGCAGGTACAGCCAACTACTTTTGGTTCTTACGAGTTGATAATTATAAATAGCATCATTCCGTATTTCAAAGAGCTTGGCGTATCCATAGCAGAACTTAAGCCTAGACAGCTTCAGTCCTACTACAACATGTTAAATAAGCGTGTTGCACCTGCTACGGTTATTAGACATCATCAGGTAATCCACAAGGCCCTTAAGTACCTAGTGAAGATTGATGTATTGGCTACAAATCCTTCAGACAAAGTTGAACTTCCTAAGAAGCCTAAAATATTACCTAACTACTATCGTAAAGAAGATCTGGAGAAACTTTTTGAAGTTTCCAAAAATCATCAGATAGGAATGATTATTCAGTTAGCAGCATTTTACGGATTAAGACGTGGCGAGGTAATGGGACTTAAATGGAATGCTTTTGACTTTGAGAATAACACCTTCTCTATTAGGCATACCATTACAACAGCAAGAGTTCATGGAAAGAGTGTTCTTGTTCAGGCAGACAGAGCCAAGACTAGTTCAAGCTTAAGAACGTTACCTTTGGTAAATTCAATCAAAGAAGAACTGTTGGCACTCAAAGCAAAGCAGGAATACAACAAGAAACTGTGTGGCAACTCATATAACCATTCTAATGATGAATATCTATTTGTTAATCAGATTGGTGATTTGTTAAAGCCAGACAGCGTCTCAAGACAGTTCCAGAAGATTCTTTCTGACAATGGTTTAAGGCACATTAGATTTCACGATTTGCGTCACAGTTGTGCTTCACTTCTCTTAAGCAATAACGTGCCAATGAAGATGGTTCAGGAATGGCTAGGACATAGCGATATGGGAACGACAGCAAACATCTATAGTCATCTCGACTTTAGTTCAAAGGTTGCTTCAGCTAGAGTTATGGATAGCCTATTACAGTTACCAGGACAAGAAAAAACAGCCAAGCAGGCTTGACTGTTTTCATAAGGTTTGGCGGAGAGTAAGAGATTCGAACTCTTGTGCCAGGAATTCCCAGCAAACTGATTTCGAGTCAGCCCCGTTATGACCACTTCGGTAACTCTCCAGGTACGAATACAGTATAAATCTTGCCTGTATTTATGCAAGACATGCAAGAAAAACAGGCAAGAAAAGCTGTATTTCATCAAAATTCGAACCGCCTCGAAGCCTTGAAAAACAAGGAAAGATTGAGGACAAAAATACCAGTAATCCTTAATCCTTTCGAGTGCGCCTCGTTATGACCACTTCGATACATCTCCATAAAAGTTGCCGCACCCACATAGGACACGGCAACACGTATTTTATATAAATTAATTTAAGTTTTCAACTTAACCAGCAAAGAATGTACCAGCAAGAACATCATCTACTGCGTAGCCGTTAAGTGTGTATCTCCAATCGTCCTCAGGAATAGCAAGATAACCGATTACAATAGTTCCATCCTCGAGTTCGAACTTAGCCCACTCATCAGGCATAACTGCGATATATACGAGCTTATCGCCTGCCTGAACTGGGTATGGCTCGCCGTCCATATCAGTCAATTCAATATCGCTAATTGCTGTGAATACAACAGGTCTTGTAAGCACTGCGCTTGACTCAGAATCGATAAGTTCAGGAGCACCACTCGCACTTACCTCATATGCCATAGAAGCACTAACTGTGCTAAGAATATGGTATCTGTCAGAGATGAAGAAATAGCTAGGATCTGTCATGATTCCTGTAAAGTAATCATTCCAATCGTTTACTTCGTCTTCATCGAGATAGTCAGTAGTGTCAAAGATTGGCTCGCCCTGAGCGTAGCATCCGTCAATTCTACCGCCGATATTACCAACTGAGATAACAGCATTTGCCTCAAGCTTATAGTAATAAGTTGTGCAGTAATCATTCTCAGCAGAACCTACTACATACATATAGTAATTACCATCGCGACGAACAATGTAGCCTGTTGCTGAGAAGCAGAAAACATCCTCGAAATCGAATGAATTCTGATCAACTCCGATTGTAATTCCAGCGAGCTCATAATAATCGCCCTCGATACCTGTGCAGCTGACGCTCTCGAGCTCACCATCATGGTCGATATCAGCAAACGCCTGATTATCATACATAACCATCGCGTAATCACCCTCTACAGGCCCAATTCCATCCACGAAAAGCTCCTCATTACCCTCGAATGCGATGAAATAAGGAACATAGTCAACATATACTGTTACGCCCTCTGGCTCGATAACCCATGAAGACATATCATCGACGCTTGTAACACCCGCATTCACGCTATTGAGAGCGTTTGCAAGAGCATTCATATCAGTAAATACATCTTCATTTGTAAGAAGCTCACCTGTAGCGATATCGTAGTTCTCACAGACGATATTATCGATCTCATCATCAGCCCATTCTGTCTCTACACGAATGAAGCTAAGAATACCTTCGCTTGATCTCTTAACGTATACATCACTTCTGACATAGACATCATCTCTGTTCTCTGTCATAGCTATAGCTCTAGCCTCGAATGCATCCTTGTAATCTCCATTAGAGATGAACAAAGATCCTGCGAGTTCTGGACACTGCATAGCGTAGTCTGGATAAAGAACAACATTGTCCACATTAATAGAACCTATATACATGTCATTTTCATAGATAGGTCTGTAAGACTCATCTATCTTAAGCTGAAGGATGCCTTCGAACCCACCTGTTATCACTGGTGGAAGATCTGTCTCTTCTGGCTCAGTCTCAATAACAACTGTTGGCTCTGCTACGTCAGTCTCTACAACCTCTTCTGTTACCTCTGTCTCTTCGTCATCATCACGACGGTCCTTGTCTGACTTATCGTCAGAACATCCAGCGATGACAGATGCCATCATGGAAAGAGCCATTACGGAAGCAATTGTCTTCTTTCTTAATACACTCATAATCAATCTCCTATCCTTATTCTTATTACATTAAAGCTTTTGCTTGGAAGAATAATATCAGATAAATCAGATGATACACCAACGGGGTGAACTTTTTCATCGTCAATTGTATTGATATCATTCACATTTTCTGATGTAACCACTATATGTTCAATCACCTTGCCAGCGACATCAACATCCAATGAACAGCTATCATCAAGGCTTCTGTTAACTGCCAGAATCGCAATCTCATTTGCTTCTTCGTTATAAATTGAACAAGCCTCGATATAAGGAACTTCCTTATATGACTCGCACTCATATGTGTCGCACTCTACATCAGCCTTAATCGCTGTTCCACGGCCATACTTAGAAGCCAACATGTACGGATAATAAATTGTCTGCTTCCATACACCACCGCCTGTCTTAGTCATAATCGGAGCGATTACATTTACAAGCTGTGCGAGACACGCAATCTTAACTCTGTCCGAATTATTAAGAAGTGTGATCATAAGACAACCAACCACCAATGCATCTTCAAGATTATAGATATCCTCGAGAAGTGGCGGAGCAATCTGCCAAGGGGCAATCTTCTTATCCTGTTCGTTAGAATGGAACCATACATTCCACTCATCAAAGGAGAGATTAATAGTCTTCTCAGATCCTTTCTCTTCTTTAATTCTGTCAGCTATAGCAGATACTTCCTTAATAAAGCTATCCATCTCAAGTGAACACGCAAGGAAGTTACGCGTGTCACCTGTAGGATTACCATAGTAATTATGAAGTGAGATGTAATCCACATCATCGTAGCACTCACGGAGAACCGTCTCCTCCCAGATACCGAACGTAGGCATATTCTTATGTGCACTACCACAGGCAACAAGCTCAATAGATGGATCTACAAGCTTCATGATTTTCGCAGTCTCGTGCGCAAGTCTGGCGTACTCTGTAGGAGTCTTGGCGCATAGCTGCCATGGACCATCCATCTCGTTACCAAGGCACCAGAGCTTGATGTCAAATGGCTTGTCGAATCCATTACGGCGGCGCATATCAGCATAGTAAGTTGGAGTATCAAGATTGCAATACTCCAGAAGCTGGCGAGCCTCATCCGCGCCACGTGTACCAAGGTTAACCGCCATCATGACATTAGAGTTAACCTTCTTGCACCAAGCCTGGAATTCATCTATGCCGACCTCATTGGTCTCTATGCTGTTCCATGCAAGCTCAAGCTTCTGCGGACGCTGCTCGACAGGGCCAGTTCCATCTTCCCAGTTATAGCCAGATACAAAATTGCCACCCGGGTATCTGATAACAGGAACATTGAGTTCCTTAATAATATCTGCGACATCGTCACGCCAGCCATCCTTGTCTGCTGTATCGTGACCTGGCTCATATATGCCACCGTACACCGCGCGACCGAGGTGCTCGATGAACGAACCATAGATTCTATCGTCAATCTTGGAAATAACATTGTCTTTATTAATATGTATTGTTGCTTTCATAGATTAACTCCCACTTTATGTGATGTTGTTATTATTTTACTCCACTGGTATAGCCATACAAGCTCTCTGGCGTTGATTCTGTACCTGCGGCTGTACCTGTTTTAATTTTTAGGTACAGTTCTAGGTACAGAATACCCTATTTGACCGTTTTGTACCTACGACTGTACCTATTTCTAATTTTAGGTACAGTTTCAGGTACAGCGAGCCAGTTATAATCACCCCAACAAAAAACCGGCCGCCTGTAGCGACCGGTCCGAGTAGTTTAATTAATTAGGATATATCACAATGACTTCTTAATGGCATCTACGTCTGGAAGGTCTACCTTAACCTTCTTCTCTACTGTATCGATAACGCCGTAAACTGCCTTCTTGGCATCCTTGTTAGAAGCAACCTTATCGATAGCGTCTTCTGCTACATCCTTAATCTTCTCGATATCCAAACCCATGGGTCTGTACCTCCTGTCCTTAAACTAACCGCCTAGCGATTCTGATAAGGAAATTATACTTTTTTCCGAGAAGAAATAAAACCTATAAAATAAAAGTGGAAAAAAGCAATTCCGAATCGTCATCGAATCGCTCGTCTTCATAACCCATCGGAATCACCTCCACTTCATTCTTAGATCGATAGTTAAGAGCTTTGGGCATCTCTCTTAACTAATTAAAGTTTAACACCACAAAGCTCTTAAAGTATTAACCAAATATGAACATTATGTTTCCAAATAATCCACGTACTGTCTGGCTAGTCTTGCCGATCGTCCGCCATTACGGAGTGCATACTGTTCTGCGCCTAATTCGAGCTCTTCATCCGTCTTTTCCGTGATACCTCTAAGCTTGCAAAGCATCTTAACTATCTCGATGTAAGTCGCCTTGTTAGGCTTATCAAATAGTATTCTAAGGCCGAATCTCTCTGACAGTGACATCTGCTCTGCGATAGTATCAGATGAATGCACCTCATCGTTACGATCAGAGAATGTCTCCTTAATGATGTGGCGTCTATTACTTGTGCAGTAAATAATGATATTACGTCTGTCGCCAGAAGCCGCACCCTCTAGGATAGACTTCAAAGAACCAATACGCTCATCATTAGCATCGAACGAGATATCATCAATGAACAGAATGAACTTCATTGGAACCATAGACAGCTTCTCGATTACATAAGAAAGACCACCAATCTCACTCTTAGGAAGCTCGACAAGGCGAATGCCTTCGTTACCGAACTTACGAGCAACGGCTTTTACTGTAGATGACTTTCCTGTACCAGCGTCACCATAGAGAAGAATATCTGCTGCCGGCTTTCCATTAAGAAAAGCACGAGTATTATCGATAACTAGATTACGCTGACGATCGTAGCAGAACAATTCCTCTTCACGAATTGGATCTGGATGCTTAACAGGAACTACCTCTCCCTTATCTATCTTGAACATCAAATACTTGGAGTAAATGCCATAACCCTTACGTGGCAATTCCTCAAGCATCTTCATGTATCTCTCTCGAAAATCAATCTTGGAAGATCTGAAGTCCGCGAGATATCCATCGTAATACATGCCATCCTTGAACTTAGTGGATGTATAGCTTCCAATCTCAGTAAGAAGATTAAGTTCCCTCTCACCTGTAAGCTTAATCAGAGTACTCATTTCACGAGTCTCATCGGGCGCGATAATTCCATCGATACGATTCTTAATAAGTGGATTCATATCATCTGCAAGTGCATCCCAGATTGCTGCTGACAAATCCGCATCCACTCTTAAGTTATAAAGCACAGATACAAATGTGGAGTAGCTCTCGATAAGCTGCTCGATTGTAGCACCGCCACCATTTTCGCGAAGCTTAAGGAAATTGCACAAGCTGTTAAGAGGTTCCTTATAACGAACACCTCTTAACAACGCTATGGAATCAATCTTACGAAGAAGCTCAGACATTGATGATTGCTCCCTTATCTGCAGAAGAAACCATCTTGGAGTAACGCTTCAAGTATCCTGTAAGCTCAGGGCGCTCAGGCATCTTCATTGTCTGCTTACGTGACTCAAGCTCCTCATCTGATACCTTGAGCTCGATCTTATACTCAGGGATATTGATAGAGATAATATCGCCATCCTGAACATATGCGATTGTACCGCCAGATACCGCCTCAGGAGATACGTGACCGATTGAAGCACCACGTGTAGCACCTGAGAAACGTCCGTCAGTAATAAGAGCAACATCCTTATCAAGACCAGCACCAGCGATGGCTGATGTAGGTGAAAGCATCTCTCTCATACCAGGACCACCAGCAGGACCTTCGTAACGAATTACGATAACATCACCTGGCTGAACCTTGCCTGAATAGATGAATGCAATTGCCTCTTCCTCTGAGTTGAAGCAGCGAGCTGGACCCTCGTGAACGAGCATCTCAGGAGCTACTGCAGATCTCTTAACTACGCATCCATCTGGTGCAAGGTTACCCTTAAGAATCGCGAGACCACCTGTCTTTGTGAATGGATCACTGAGAGGACGGATTACTGTAGAATCCTTAACGCTGCAGTCAGCAACATTCTCGCGCATTGTCTTACCTGTAACAGTCATAACGTCACCGTTAAAGAGGTCTGCATCAATCAATGTCTTGATTACTGCGTAGATACCACCAGCCTCATTAAGATCCTCCATGTATGTAGGGCCAGCTGGAGCAAGGTGACAAATGTTAGGTGTACGCTCGGAGATATCGTTTACGTGCTCGAGGTCAATCTCGATACCACACTCATTAGCGATAGCTGGAATGTGGAGCATGCTGTTAGTAGAGCAACCGATTGCCATATCAGCAGCGATAGCATTCTCGAATGCTTCCTTAGTGAGGATGTCTCTTGGACGAATGTTCTTACGAACACACTCCATAACCTGCATACCTGCGTGCTTAGCAAGCTGGATACGTGCAGAGTAAACTGCTGGGATTGTACCGTTGCCCTGAAGACCCATACCCATAACCTCTGTGAGGCAGTTCATGGAGTTAGCTGTGTACATACCTGAGCATGAACCACAAGTTGGGCAAACTTTGCACTCGAACTCTTCGAGCTTCTTGTCATCAATCTTACCTGCGGCATAAGCGCCTGTTGCCTCGAACATAGCAGAGAGTGAGCGCTTCTGTCCATCTACTCTACCTGCGAGCATTGGGCCACCACTTACAAATACTGTAGGAATGTTAAGTCTTGCTGCTGCCATAAGAAGTCCTGGAACGTTCTTATCACAGTTAGGAACCATTACGAGTCCATCAAAGCCATGAGCGTTAACCATAGACTCAGTAGAGTCAGCAATGAGGTCACGAGTAACAAGTGAGTACTTCATACCCTTGTGACCCATAGCAATACCATCACATACCGCGATTGCTGGGAAAACAATTGGTGTTCCACCTGCCATTGCTACGCCGAGCTTAACAGCATCGACAATCTTATCGATATTCATATGACCCGGAACAATCTCGTTATAAGAACTTACAATACCAATGAGTGGGCGAGCCATCTCTTCCTTAGTAAGTCCAAGTGCGTTATACAAGGATCTGTGAGGCGCATTATTAAAACCATCTACGATAGTATCTTTAATCATGGGTTTATTCCTCCCTATTTTTACAATATTTCCCAATTATACATTACAAGCCTGATAAGTTCTAACATCTATCCGTACAAAAATTTATATCAGCATGGTTCGCGGGGATATATGTATATATATTTACTAGTAAGTATATATCTAACATATTTATATGTTAGATGCATATATATAGATATATCCCCGCGAACCATACTGATATTTCACACGATTTCTTATGAAATCGTGCTTTTTTTGATTATGCCAAAAAAATAAAAAAAGGAGCTAACAGACCATGGCAAAAGCAAAAATTTTCAACGCTACATTGAAGAACGGAAAGCAGACAACATTTAACAGTGGTGAGAAAATCACTGTTAAGGGACAGGTCGAGTATTGTCACATCACTTCTCCTCTTTCCTCAGATGAGATTAGGAAAGAAAACTCTCGTAGAGCAGTGATGAATCAAGACGGTGCAAATTGCTTTTTCGAAGATGTTAACAGACCATACTCCACTATAAGAATCGTGAACCCGATAGTTGTCACGAAGAATAGAGGAAAGCCAACTACTGGTGAGCAGTTTGTAAAGTCACGTTTCTACACTTCGAAGCAGAATCCTCGTGTCAGCAGGACAGTATTCAAGAATCTAACATCCAATCTGCCTAACACCTTCAGCCTTACGAACAATCCAATTACGGGAATGACAGAAACAAATAAAATCTTTCTTCGTGATGAGATTGCCAAGGGTGAAGATGTTCTGATTGATGTACGAGTCTATGAGACAAAATCAGGATATGTTGGACTAACTTTGGATAGCGTAACTTGTTACGGCTCACCTAAGTACATCACACGTAAGAATCGCGGAGGTATGGCATCATGAACACACCAAGAATTATCAAGGAAAGCAACAGCGGATACGACTACCTTTCTCTAGAAGATGAGATGTTCAGAAGAAGAGAGTTAATACTAACAGGAAGAATCGACGATCTTTCCGCTCTCTCTTTAATCACACAAATCAGACAACTTCAGCATGATAGTCCTGACGAAGAAATCACTATTTTCATCAATTCACCGGGTGGGTCAGTCCAGAGCGGACTGGCCCTTTACGATGTAATTCAAAATTCATCCTGTCCTGTTAGAACTGTCTGCTTGGGAACTGCCGCGAGTATGGCAGCAATCATTTTCCTATCTGGCACACCTGGCATGAGAGAAATCTATCCACATTCCAAAGTAATGCTTCACGACGTCCTCGTACCTCAGATGCGAGGCGCTGCACACAACATCACCAAAATGTGCGAAGGATTATCTGAGACCCGCGAAATCTTGAAGAATCTCATTGCCCTGCATACAGGCATACCTGATGAAGAAATCGAGAATATCATGAGTGATGAGATTTTCTACACAGCAGAAGAGGCAGTTAACAACAATATCGCAGACATCATTATCGAGAAGGAAAACGCTTATGAATAATACATACAGAATTATCTCTGGTGACATCAGAGCAAACAACAACAGTTACATCACAGGCATTAACAACCACGACTTAATCGTTGGTGCTTCTGGTTCTGGCAAGACCAGAAGTTACGTTAAACCTAACATCAGCTGCATTGATGAATCTTTCATCGTTGCAGACACAAAAGGAAATCTCTACTACGAATTCAAAGATTCGCTGGAAAGACGTGGCTTCGATGTGGAACTAATTGATATGGTTATACCTGCAAATTCCACTATCGGATATAACCCACTCGACTTCATCCACTACGATGAGGATGGGCTATCTCTTGAAGAAGACATCATAAAGCTTGCATCAACTATGGTTCGTAACAGTGCAAAAGATGATCCTATCTGGTCTAATATGGCGCGTTCCTATATCGAGATGCTTATCTCGTTTGTAATGGACTTCGCCAGACGTGACGAACACAATCTGAACGAAGTGAATCGAATAGCCAAATACATTGGTTCCCCATACCTCAAGAGAATTCTTGCTGAAGCTACTGAGACTATGCCAGATGGGTTAGTATCCACTCGCCTATGCATGACTGAGAGTATTGCTGCTGCGGATAAATTTGTAAGTAGTATTGCAGGATTCGTTCACGACACACTTAAAGATTACGTTAGTAGCTTTGCCAATTATCTCTACACCCGAGATGACAGAATTGACTTCAAGCGACTCGGCGAGACCAAGACTGCACTATTCGTTCACATCTCCGATACTGACAAATCCCAATACCCATTGGTAAGTCTAATGTACAGCCAGGCTTTGCAAGAACTTGTAGCTGAAGCTGACAACAACACCAATTCTGCGTTGGATGTTCCTGTGAGACTTTTCCTGGATGACTTTGCCAGCTTTGCGAATGGGGTAATTAGCAACTTCCCTCAGCTTATTAGCGTGATTAGAAGTCGTAACATCTCCGTTAGCATAATGATTCAAAGTATCGCCCAACTTAAAAGTTCTTATGGACCATACGACACCCAGACCATTCTGGACAACTGCGAGACTCAGGTGTTCCTGGGTAGCCAGTCGACCGAGACCGCTTCATACTTCGCCATAAAGTGCAATAAGCCTTTAAGCCAAGTTCTGGAGATGCCGTTAGACCAATCGCTAGTTTTTGTCAGGGGCACAAAGCCAAGAATGGTCAACAAGTACTCCAATAACAGCCTATCCTACCCTATCACTTCACGCGAGAGCAACAATTACAAGGAAAGAACGAGGTAACCAATGAATACACCTACTCGAAAACCTATGAAGCTCATTCTTCACACAGGATACAGAGAATTCGATTGCAGGAATTCTAACCGTGATACATATTTTGTAGAAGATATCATTAGACGCTATAACGGCTACAGAACAAATCGCACTTCTATTATGAAAAACTCAATCGAGAAATTACTATCAACCAAGCTTATAGACTACTTTAAGTACGTACCTGAATCACTAATTGAACTTGAGAAAGTAACTGGAATCGATTATTTCCGTCTCGTCGGTTATTCGATGAAAGACATTTTAAGTGTTCTTAAGAGCTATAACAAGGATA
>R22__coassemble_1277_pt1 | contig 13083 bp, 8 predicted proteins | sample R22__metabat2_low_PE_040 | metagenome-assembled genome bin R22 | reverse complement strand
TCATCGTTAGATATGCCGGCGTTATTAAGCTCATCGGAGAAGAAGAATCCATGAGCTGCATTTGTACCTGTATCTCTTAAGTTTGCTAGCTGGCGCGCCCACGCCATAAGGCCAGCATTATCTGGTGTTCTCTTAAGACATGTTGTATATAGGCGAGTAGCAAATGCGATGATATCTGAGTTAGGCTCTACCACAATGCTAGGTGTGCCTGTACCGCCAGAAAGAATACCATATCGGAGGCATACATTAGCCCACTCTGTAGAGTTGATAAAGCCCATGATTACATCTTGCTTTGACTCGCCTCTGCCAAGTGCTGCAACCCAAGCCGCAAGTCCAGCTGCTTCGGCTTCGCGATCGAAGAATGTTCGATAAAGAATCTTAACGAAGTCCTCGTCGGACATGTTCTTGTTAAGGAATTCATCAGAGAATAAGAAGCCCTTTGCGACCTCTGCGCCAGTCTCGCCACCGCGAATAGCCGCAATCCAGTTAGCTTTACCAGTAGGCTCAGAAGGGCGACCAAGAGCTACTGTATAAAGTCTCTCTACAAATCCAGCCACGCCACCTTCAGGTGTTGGTGAAGGTATAGGTGTAGGTGTAGCAGGTGTTGAATTACCAGTAATTATTGTGGTTCCCGCTGCGAAGTTGAAAACATCATATCTAGTTGTCTCAGAACCATCGATAGTAAGTGTCTCCATGTATTTGTATGACTCATATATGTAGGAATCATTAGCTGGAGTGTGTGTACCGTTGGTGTAGCAGGCTATAAGACTTGGGTTCTGACGAATGTCAATTGTTTTCAATGTAGAAGGCGCGTAGAAAGTTCCTAATAGTGGACAGCTACTAAGATTAATAGATGTAATACTAGTGTTCTGAAGATTAAGCGCGGCAAGCTTAGGGTTGTTAAGAGTAATAGATGCCAAAGGGGAATCGCTAACCTGCAAGCTCTGTAGCTTAGGCAGATTAGAGGCATTAATAGAAGTAATCTTGGTATTGGATAAATCTATCGTCTCTGCATTAGGAAATCTATTCGCATCAAATGATGTGATGTCTGAATCGGTAATGTTAAGTGATGTGATATATGGGTACGATTCAGCAAGATTGATACTTGTGTTTCCAAGGCTTCTTAAGGTGAGTGAATACAAGTCTGACTGCTTAGAAATATCAAGGCTGCTAAGGTTAGGGCATTTCTCGATATCTATCCAAGAAAGATTTGAACAATTGCTTAAATCCAACGTGCTGATGCTAGAACCAATAATTCTAAGCTGTTCAAGATTTGTGTTAGAAGAAGGGTCAATGGATGAGATGTTTAATCCGCTAACTAGAAGTCGCTTTAATGCAGCGTTGTTACTTGTATCGATTGAAGTAAGATTCTCGTTGGCGAACAGAATAACTTCCTGAAGATATGGATTACTACTGAAATCAAAATAATTAGTATTGCTACAACTAGCGGTTAGTTGAACAAGATTAGGGTAGTGACTCTCGTCGAAGAAAGCATCTGCTCTGCCGCCAAGTTCTGCCACCTCGAGACTGCAAAAGCCCATATTGCAACTGATAAGGCTGTTAGAATAGAGAGTAAGAAATTTAATAGCAGAATTCTTCATTCCCATTGTTAGTGTAGTGAGATTCGGACAATTAAGATTCAACAAAACCAGCTGACCGTAGTCAGATACATCAAGAGTAGTTAACTTGCTGCTCTCGATGGTCAGGGCGTTTAATGGTGCTGATGTAGGCAACGTGAGAGAAGTAAGATTTATTCCTTTAACGTTGACATCTGCCAGCTTGCTGTATGCTGATAAATCAAGTGATGTGCACTTGTCGGAGAGGTTTACATGGATGCCGATTAGATCAGGGAAATTACTAAGTCCTATGAGATTATCAGATTCTCTGTAGCCAGGGTTAACAGAGACTTTACTGTAGTCGATGAGAGATGTGTAGTGTGCTTCATCAGTAGATAGCTTATTGTCACCATCGGTATCAATATATTCGAGGACGTAATTCCTGAAAGTAGTATCAGGGAAGTTGTTCGAGTCGATGTCACAAATAATAGTTGGTGTAGCCATTACACTAATAGACATACAAGGGATAACCATGGCTGCAGTAATAAGAGCAGCAATACTCTTCGAAAAGCTCTTGAATCTCATATGTGCCCTCCAAGTGAAAATCTATATCTATTATAACAAGGGAAAGCACCCAAGTGTTACCTTGAGTGCTTTCCGTTTGTTGGGGGGGTAGGACGAACGTTATATTCGCCCTAATATTTATCTAATGATTCCGTAGTTTGCGCAGATCTGGCCGAATTCAGTTGACTGTGCAAAGCCCTGGAAAACATCTTCACGAGATGCACCAGCCTTAAGCTGACCTACCCATGCATCAAATCCAGCCTGATCAGGATTACGATCCATGAATGTGAGGTAGAGTCTTGTTACGAACTCTTCATCACTTACTGGATTGTTATTCATCTCATCTGAGAAGAAGAATCCATGTGCTGCATTAGAACCTGTGTCTCTAAGGTTAGCAAGCTGTCTTGCCCAAGCCATAAGTCCAGCGTTATCAGGTGTACGCTTAAGGCAAGTAGAATAGAGTCTTGTAGCAAATGCAATTACCTGCTCGTTAGGCTCTACTTCGATGCTTGGTGTACCTGTACCACCAGAGATGATGCCGTATCTGAGACATACATTCGCCCACTCTGTAGAGTTAATGAAGCCCATTATTACATCCTGCTTAGACTCGCCTCTCTCGAGTGCTGCAACCCATGCTGCGTGACCAGCAGCATCTGGCTGACGATCGAAGAAAGTCTTATAGAGGATAGTAACAAAATCTGCGTTACTCATGTTCTTATTCAAGAACTCATCACTGAACAAGAATCCCTTAGCTGCCTGAGCACCAGACTCGCCGCCGCGAATAGCAGCAATCCAAGCGGCCTTACCATTAGGGTCTGAAGCACGACCAAGAGCTACTGTATAAAGTCTCTCTACGAATCCTGCTACACCACCTTCCGTAGTAGAAGCAGCAGGTGTGCTTGGGGTGTTAGGTGTCGAAGGTGTAGATGGTGTGCTTGGTGTTGATGGAGTACTTGGAGTAGATGGAGTACTTGGTGTAGATGCTTTCTCTGTAATTACAGGAATACCGGAATTAATTGTTAATCGATCGCCGGCATTAGTTCCGTAGAGCATATATGTGTAATCGCCACTTGTTACGGTGTTTCCACCAGCTTTATACACTGCTACGAGTGATGGGCAGTTGGAGATGTCAAGCGAAGGGATAGCAGTTACATGTACCATAAGAACATTAAGCTTAGGATTGTGTGATAAATCAAGAGAAGATACCGATGTATGGCTGACATTAAGTCTCTCGAGGTTAGCACATCCTGACACATCAATTGAGTCAAGATTACATGAGTATATGTGGAGAACCTTAAGAGATTTGATGTTGCTGAAGTTGAAGCTAGGGTTATCAAAGTTTACGTTATTGCCCATAGAGATGCTCTCGAGGCAAGGAAGCTTCTCGAGACCGCTAATGTCTTTAACAGGGCGGTGTGAAAGATCGATAGCTGTTGCTGCTACAAGCTCGTCTGCAGAGAGGAAAAAGTCCTTGTTAGGGTCGAGCTGCTCCTCAATTGCTGATCTGATATATGTATCAGGGAAATTAACGTCGTTAACAAGAAGACCACCTTCTATTGATGTAGTTACTTCAATGTTTGAAGTAATGGCAAGTACATCTGTCTCGCCATACTGCGATACCTTGTATCTGAATAGGTATGGGTCAGTTGAATCAGGATAGTTGTTGGTAACAAATGCTCTGAGAAGCTTGCTGTTATTAGCAATATTAATTGACTTCAATCTGCTACAGTCGCGAAGTATGAGATAGTAGAGGTTAGGGCAGTTGGATACATCGATTCTGTCGACATATGTGCCGGTTAAGTCAATAGATACAAGATTTGTATTTTTGGTCAAATCCAGAGCGAGACCCCAGGTTCCAACAGAGGAGCAACCATTCAGAGTAAGAACTCTAAGCTCAGTATTCTTGCTAAGGTCAGGTGCAGTTAGATTTGTACAACCAGTTGCATTGAGTGATCTAAGATTTGTCAGATACTCGATACCGGCAAGGTTTGCGATGCTTTTATTAGTTATTGTCAGGTCAGTAGCGTTTGCTACCTCTGACTCGCTAAGGACGAAATCGCCATTAGTATCGAACTTACTATGAATTTCTTCACGGAACAGCTTGTTAGGGAAATTTACAGAGTTAATAGACGCACCTGTGTCAAACCCGATTGTAGTTCCAGGAGAGAAGCAAATATATTCATTACTACTATATGAGCCAATCTCATAATCTCCACCGCTGAACCCTATGTCATCCTCGTTGGATTTGTACATTGTAGAAAGCTGTATGCATTCTCCAATGCTGAACAGACGATTAATATTTGTTCTTCCAATATCAAGATATGTTAGATTTGGACAGCCATCTAGATTGACTATCTCGAGGTCTGAATACCACGCATCGAATTTCCATAGGTTATAATTCTCCCCGGTGATAACTTCTGCGACTTTTGAATTGCTAATGTCGAGTACCTTGAGGGCTGGATTTTTTCTGATATCTAACTTGGTAATGAAAACAGTCTGGCTGACACTTAGCTCTTCAAGATTAGGGAAGTATCTAATCTCGCTTATGTCATCATAATCACTTCCCTCGATTGATATCTTTGTAATTTTGCTTATCTCGGCTGAACTAAGGACACCATCAGGCGTAGTGTCGAATTGTTCGAGATATTCTCGGAATGAGCTATCCTTAACGCTGCTCAAAGAAAGTCCGTCCTCTGCTGCAAAGGAGTGAACAGCCATCATAGGAATGACCATTGCTGTAGCGAGAGAGCCAGCTATTAGTTTCTTTACTTTCATACATACCTCCATATTTTTCATTGCTGATTACTATTCTAGCTTTTACGCTTTGATTGAAGTATCAACAAAAATGATGATTTTATGGTATTCTCTGTATACATTTGAATTAGTTGAAGGAGTAATAGTATGAAAATAGCAGTTACATATGACAAGGGCATGGTGGGTGAGCACTTCGGACATGCTGAAGCATTCAAGGTATATGATATTGATGGAGATACAGTTAACTCTGTAGAGGTAGTTGAAGCTAAGGAACAGGGCCATGATGTAATGGCTAACTTCATTGAATCACTCGGTGCTGATGTCCTCATCTGCGGTGGCATCGGCGAGAGTGCTAAAGAAGCAGTCGAGAACAAGGGTATCGTTCTTGTATCTGGCGCATCAGGAGATGCAGACCTCGCTGTGGTTAAGTACCTGACTGGCGAGATGGAATCAGAAGGTAGCAACTGCAACTGTAGTGGCGGCTGTGGAGGCGGAAGCTGCGGTGGTGGAGAACCACGTTACCTCTTCGAAGGCGAGAATGTTGGAAAAGCATGCCGTGTTCATTACAAGGGTACATTCGATGATGGAGAGGTATTTGATTCTTCTTATGACCGTAATGAGCCAATTCAGTTCATCTGCGGTGTTGGTATGATGATTCCAGGCTTTGATAAGGCTGTAGCAAATATGAAGCCAGGAGATGTAGTAGATATTCACCTTGACCCAGAAGATGCATATGGTCCAAGAATGGATGAGATGATTCTTACTCTTAGATTCGAGCAGCTCCCTGGTTCAGAAGAATTAACAGTAGGTGAGCAGATTGTGCTCAGTGGTCCTGGAGGACAGCCATTCCCAGTTAAGGTTGTTGATAAGTCTGACGAGACAATTACACTTGATGCTAACCACGAGATGGCTGGAAAGACACTTAACTTCCATATCGAGATGGTAGAAATCCTCGAAGTTTAATAAAAGCATAAAAATCCCCGCGTATTCCGCATCCGACATAGTCGGGAGGACCTCGCGGGGATTTATTATGCTTTTTTATCTGATGATTCCGTACTGAGCACAAATCTGTCCGAACTCAGAGGACTGTGCAAATCCCTGGAACACTTCCTCACGTGATACACCGCTGTTAAGCTGGTTAACCCACGCGTTCTTGCCAGCCTCATCTGGCATACGATTCATGAATGTGAGGTAAAGTCTTGTTACAAATTCATCATTAGGTACGTTGGCTCTGTTCATCTCATCAGAGAAGAAGAAGCCGTGTGCAGCATTTGAACCTGTATCCTTAAGATTAGCTAACTGACGAGCCCATGCCATAAGACCATTCTGGTCAGGCTCTCTCTTAAGGCAAGTAGTGTACAGGCGAGTAGCAAACTCTATTACCTCTCTGCTAGGTTCTACCGTGATAGAAGGTGTGCCTGTTCCGCCAGAGAGAATACCATACTGGAGACATACATTTGCCCACTCTGTAGAATTGATAAAGCCCATGATTACATCCTGCTTAGATTCGCCTCTCTCGAGAGCTGCTACCCAAGCTTCGTGTCCATCGATATCAGCCTCTCGGTCGAAGAATGTTCTGTAGAGAATGTCAACGAACTCATCATTAGTCATGTTCTTATTGAGGAACTCATTTGAGAAGAGGAAGCCCTTTGCAGCTTCTGCACCGGATTCACCGTTACGGATTGCAGCTACCCAATTTGCCTTACCAGTAGAATCTGAGCTACGTCCAAGTGCAATAGTATAAAGTCGCTCTACGAATGCTGATACATCACTTCTTGTCAAATCAGTCTGACCGCCGCTAGATGACTGTGTAGGTGGCACTCTAGTTGCACCAGCTGTCACATTACATCCGATTGTTATAAACAAATCGCATGATGCGTTAGCATCGGCATAATAAGTATAGTAATCAGAATTGAGGTACTCATCAGTATCTCTGTATGTAGGATTCTTATAAGCCTGGCTAAGATATGGGTTGCTTCTGATATCAAGGGAAGTGATATTAGTATCTGCGATGTTAAGATAAGCAAGATCAGGGTTGTGACTAAGGTCAAGAGAACTGATAGCAGTGCCCATAATATCAAGATAGTTAAGCTTGCTGTTGTGTGTAACATCAAGTGAAGTTACACGGTTCATGTTAAGAGCATATCCGAATTCGAGATGACGAAGTTCAGGGAAATACTCTATACCCTTTACAGTTTCTCCGCCATAGAACCTAATCTCTTTGATGAGACTAATCTCTGCTGCAGTAAGAAGACCGTCGCCGTTATCGAATGTATCGTAGACGTATCTTCTGAAGCCTGCATCTGGGAATTTGGCAGTTGATATTGAAGCAGCTCCTGATGGTGCGCCTACAACTACATCTGATCCAGGATTGATTACGAGTGATACATATAAGTAATTGTAGATTGGATACTGATCAGCAGAAGGAGTGCTATTTTTGTATACTGTACCGAGCATTGAATCGCTCTCAAAATACAGATGATTAACCTTGCTGGCAGCTACGTTCAAGTAGTAAAGCTGAGGACAGTTAACTGTATTAACCTGACTGATCTGTGTGCTGTTAATATCAATAATCTTGAGGTTAGGATGATAATCAAGGATAAGCTTGGATAGTGTAGGTGAATTGTACGCTACGATGCTCTCGAGATTTCTACAGCCAGTAACATCAATAGTGTTAAGTTTGGTCATGTTATTGGCTTCGAGGTTTTTCAAGTTAGGAAAGTTCTCAATACCGTTAAGAGAAGCTACATAATTCTCAGCTCCACCGTCGATAACTAATGATGTAATTGCTTCAAACTCATCAGAATCAATAGAGCCATCGCCGTTTTTGTCATAGCGTCTGTCATTCTCAATGAACTCGATGAGTGCTTGGTCTTCTAGAATAGTATACAAACTCACATCAGCCTTTGCTCTAAGTGGAATTGCAGGTAGCACAACTGCAGTAGCAAGTAGTCCTGCGATAACTCTTTTGATTTTCATAGTACACCTCCAAGTGAATATGAGTAGATTATAATCCCCCTTCGGACGTATGCGTTGAAGGGGGGATGAATATTACAATTCGTAGTTCTCTAAGAAATAGTCAGGAAGTTCTGGGTCATAGCATGGCATACGAACGATGTCTAGCTTGAAGCGACTTCTCTTATACAGAGATAGAACCTTGTCGAAGTTCTCTGTCTTCTCACCGGTTCTTATAATTGTATTAATCTCGTGGTATGTAACTCCAAGCTTAGCTTCATCACCCATAAGAGTTCCATCATTGTTAAGACTCATACCATCTGTTGGCATCTTATGTGTGAGTTCTCGTGGAAGACCAAGATAATCACCAATAGCTATAACTTCTTCTGTGGTAAGTCTAGCTACAGGTGAGAAAGTTCCTGCGTTATCTCCGAAGAGTGTTGAATAACCTACAGCATCCTCGCTTCTGTTACATGTATTAATAACAAATCCGTTGCCGATTTGTGCTGCGATTCCAAAGAGGGTAGTCATACGAATACGTGCAGGTGTATTAGTAAGGTAGGCCTGCTCGAAAGTCTCCACATTCATCACGTTCTTGATCTCGTTAGTAAGACCGTTAACTGCATCTGCGATATTAACTTCGATATTAGGAATTCCAAGATGTGATACAAGAAGCTTGGAATCATGGATGTCAACCTGCTTGCCGTTAGGCATCATTACACCAAGTACACGATCCTTACCGAGAGCTGCACTCATAATTGCCGCTACTACAGAGCTGTCTTTGCCACCAGATATTCCGATAACCGCTACGCCGTTAGGATTGATAGCATTCATGTGGTCGCGCGCCCAGTCGACGCACTTCTTTGCCTGTTCTTCTACGTTGAAAACATATGCCATAGCGTTGCCCCCCACTTGTAGTTTTCCTTATTTTATCACTGCTGTAGAAGCTTTTCGAGAGTGTGGTTGAAGTGTAAATGTCAAGATACGAGCGCAAATGTCAAGATACATAATTTGACAAACGCAATTAGGATTTGTATAACGTAATTACATTAACAGCAAGAAAGGTTCACTGAATGAGATATATTGACGTTCACGAAGCAGCTGCAAAATGGGAAATGACAGAGAGGCGTGTGACTATGCTTTGCCGCGATGGGAAGATCGCTGGAGCGAAGAAAACAGGAAAACTATGGGGGATTCCTGAAGATGCGCCAAAGCCTTATGACGGTAGAACTCGTGAGGCTCACAAGGAGGCTAGATCAATGAAGTATTTTGGAACAGATGGATTCCGTGGTAAGGCTGGTAAGGTTCTTACAGCTGAGCACGCATTTAAGATTGGTAGATTCTTAGGCTGGTACTATGGTAAGCAGCACCCAGCAAAGATTGTAATAGGTAAGGATACACGTCGTTCTTCTTATATGTTTGAGAACGCTCTTTCTGCTGGTATCACATCTTCTGGTGGTAATTCTTATCTTCTTCATGTAACAACTACTCCATGCGTAAGTTACATTACAAGAACAGAGGACTTCGACTGCGGTATCATGATTTCTGCCAGCCATAATCCATACTACGATAATGGAATCAAGCTTATGAATTCCAATGGCGAGAAGATGGAAGATGACGTTCAGGAGCTCGTAGAGAAGTTTATCGATGGTGAGATCGAGGACGTAGAGTGGGCAACTGAGGATAAGGTTGGACAGACAGTTGATTACTATTCAGGACGTAACAGATATATTGGTTATCTTACTTCGCTTGCGCCAGTTTCTCTTGAGAACTGCAAGGTGGCTCTCGACTGCGCTAATGGAAGTTCATGGATGATTGGACGTTCTGTTTTTGATGCACTTGGAGCTAAGAGCTATGTAATCAATAACACTCCTGATGGTGTGAATATCAATATGAATGCTGGATCTACTCATATCGAGGGACTTCAGCAGTATGTTCGCGACAACAAGCTTGATGTAGGATTCGCTTTTGATGGCGATGCTGACCGTTGCCTTGCTGTTGACGAGTACGGTGATGTAGTTAACGGCGATGTAATCATGTACATCTGTGGAAAGCATCTTAAGAATAAGGGAATGCTTCCTAACGATACAGTTGTAACAACAATCATGTCTAACTTTGGTCTTTATAAGGCTTTTGATAAGGCTGGAATCAAGTATGAGAAGACAGCTGTAGGTGACAGATTCGTATATGAGAATATGAAGGCTAACGGACATATGCTCGGAGGTGAGCAGTCAGGACACGTTATCTTCAAGAAGTACGCTCGTACAGGTGATGGTATCGTAACAGCAATTATGCTTATGACAGTTCTCGTAGAGACACAGCTTCCGCTCTCTGTGCTTGCATCAGAGGTAAAGATGTATCCACAGGTTCTTAAGAATGTAGAAGTAGATGATAAGACATCCACACTCGAGGATCCTGCTGTTAAGGCTGCAGTTGATGCTGCTACAGCAAGCCTTGGTGATGACGGACGTGTTCTCCTTCGTGCATCAGGTACAGAGCCAGTTCTCCGTGTAATGTCTGAGGCAGCTACATATAAGGACTGCGAGAAGCAGGTAGATAATATTATTGCTGCCATGAAGACTTCAGGACATCTTGTAAAGATTAGATAAGGCGGTGCGAGATGAAGCTTACTATTAATGATTTGTATGATTTGACACATTCTATGGCAGGTGAGTATCTGTCACAGTTCACTTATCCATGGGAAGCTCTTGGTGGAATTAAAGATCTTATTCTTGAACTTGGAAGCCAGCTCCCAGCTGACGAGTACGATCATCCAGCTGATGATGTATGGATTGCCAAGGACGCGAAGATTTATCCTAATAACTACATCGCAGGACCTTGCATTATTGGTCACGAGACTGAAGTTCGTCCAGGTGCATTTGTCAGAGGCTCAGCTCTCGTTGGTAACAACTGCGTAGTGGGTAATTCTACAGAGCTCAAGAATGTAATTCTTTTCGATAACGTTCAGGTCCCACACTACAATTACGTTGGTGATTCTATTCTTGGATACAAGGCACACATGGGTGCTGGATCTATTACAAGTAATGTTAAGTCGGATAAGCTTCTCGTAGTGATTAACAATGAGGGCGATAAGATTGAGACAGGACGTAAGAAAGTTGGTGCCATGCTCGGTGACCGAGTAGAGGTTGGATGTAACAGCGTTCTTAATCCAGGTACAGTAATTGGCCGTGATTCAAATGTGTATCCAGTTAGCTGTGTTCGTGGAGTTGTTCCTGAGAATTCAATCAGTAAGACAGGCGGCGTAATCGTAGCCAAGCAGTAATTAAGGATTTTGACCTTCTCTAAGGGTTTGTGCCCCTGCGGTTCGCTTGGATCGCGGGGGCGTTTGGAATTAATGGTATGAAAATCAAAGCTAAGACAATAATCTCGTATATCGTAATCATAATTGGATCTCTTCTGGCGAGCTTCGCTGTAGCATGCATCCTTCTTCCTAATGATGCAATTGACTATGGTACAGCAGGTATCGCCATTATTATCAGCAAGACAACAGGACTTAAGTTGTCTCTGGCGGTTATAGCTACGTTTGTTCCGTTTCTTGTGGCAGGGTTCCTGACACTTGGCAAGAAGTTCTCAGCGAAAGCACTTGTAGGTTCGCTTGGATACACTCTCGGTCTGGAGTTCTTCGAGGAGATGCCGTTTGAACTTAATACAGAGCACTTCCTTGCAGTTGCCTTCGGTGGTGCCCTTCTTGGTCTTGGCCTTAGCCTGATTCTTAGAGCAGGTGGCTGTATTGATGGTTCGGAGATTCTGGCGAATATTATCCTGAAGAAAATCTCTGATAAGACTGGCAAAAACTACTCCATGACATATATTCTCATTGGTTTTAATGCGCTTGTATATACAGCGGCATTCCTCATGATTGACCGTAATGCTGCACTTATGAGTCTGCTTGTATATGTCGTAGCGACAGCTATTATTGACCACTTCACAGATCACTTCGAGGCGGTTAAGCAGGTGACTATAATTACTCAGAAGCCAGACAATCTGATTAAGTCAATCAAGAAAGAATTGAATAAGACATGCACAATTATCGAGTCGCGTGGAGCTATCTCGGGTAAGAACTATACACTGATTTGCTATGTCAATTACTTTGAACTTCAGAAGCTGCGTGATGTCATCGCGCAGAACAAGGGTACGTTCAGTACCGTGTCTACGATTGACGAGATACTAAGATAAGTGTGCGGGAGGCGATGAATTGAGCAACTTAATATATGGTCTTAATGCTACCGTTCCGGTTTTCCTTGTAATCGTAGTTGGTTACTTTCTGAATCGGCTCGGCATGTTCACGGATAGCTTTATCTCTGTGGCTAATAAATTCACGTTCAAAGTTTGCCTTCCTGTGATGATTTTTGTCGATATGGCGACATCTGATATCACAGGCGAATTTGACGGCAAACTTGTAGGATTCTCTGAGGCTATTACTACAATAATGTTCGCTGCTATCTGGATTGGTGCGAAGCTTATTATCAAGGACAAGACGATCATCGGTGCATTCGTTCAGGCGGCATACAGAAGTTCCGTCGCTGTTATGGGATTCGCGTTCATGATGAATATCTACGGCAACATCGGCCTCATGCCAATGATTATTATTGGCTGTGTTCCGCTCTATAACATCTACGCAGTAACGGTGCTCACGTTCGAATCTCCAGATGCGCAGAACGACACTAATAAGGCCAATAAGGTTCGAAAAGCTTTTGTAGGCATCCTTACAAATCCAATTATTATCGGAATAGTATTTGGCTGTATTGGTTCTCTGATTCATGTGTACGATTATGCACCTGTTATGCTTACCAAGACACTTGATAGTCTGCGCGTTATAGCTACTCCGTTATCTTTGATTGTCATTGGTGCTTCATTTAAGGGGAAGGCTGCAATTGCTAAGATTAAGCCAACTATTATCTGTTGTATTATCAAGCTGATTGTTCTGCCTGTGGTGTTCATTAGTGCCGCTGTGGCACTTGGATTCAGAGGCGAGGCACTACTTGCTCTGGTAATCATGCTAGGCTCTCCAACAACGCCTTCTTGCTATATCATGGCGAAGAACATGCATAATGATGGAGTTCTGACTTCCAGTGTAATCGCAGCTACTACGCTGGTATCGTCTGTGACACTGACATTCTGGATTTATGCGGTAAAAGCACTCGGCTTTATTGGATGAGTAGGCGGAGGCTTACAAAAAACACTCATAAAAGTCTACATAATTGCCAATTGTATATATCACTAGTTGTAGCAA
>R22__coassemble_1219_pt1 | contig 13473 bp, 9 predicted proteins | sample R22__metabat2_low_PE_040 | metagenome-assembled genome bin R22 | reverse complement strand
CCGATGTTCGTCGCACAGGTAACAAGAATCTCACCTTGCTCCAAAGTGTCTATAAGACTAATGTCTGTTATTACTCGTACAGTTCCTTCAACTGTGCCAGCTGCTCCGGCGAAGCCTTTTACATCACTACTTAAGTTTATATGTGTGTTGTCTGAAGTGTAGAAATCATGTCTCTTATCAGGATCAGCAACCCACTTATCTGGATCAAAACGACCGTGTATCAATGCAGGGAATGGAGGGTATGAAAGATTCTTGGTATAAGTAGCTCTGCGGGCTTTGATGTGAGATAGGCAAGAAGTATCACCTGAGATAAGCGCAAGCGTCTCATCTAGATAGAGCATAAATACATCATCACCTATATTGTTTACTCGACCTACGGCCAGTAAGAATTCGCGAAGTACACACATTATCCACACGCCTTTGCTTCTGATATCTTCGCGGAACTCATTTGCGTCAATAAAAGACGTAATTTTTTTGTTTATCCATTTGCGTTTGCTTGGATATAGAGAGCAGAACTCATCCATTGCGCGGGAGAATTCCTCTTCTTGTTGCATTTTCATAGCATAGAGATCAACTGGTGACTTTGTTCGTTCACGAATAAGTTCATCGATAAATGATGGATTCTCGTAAGGGTGAGGTTTGCTTAATTCCATCTCGTCAGCGCAGCGCTGTCCGCACGCGAGAATGTATTCTTCACGAGTAATTCGACCAGCAATGATGTCATCGATGAGGAGCATGGGCTTCATGCTAGCAAGGATTCCAACACATCCTCCGCAGAGCCTATTAGCCATATCTTCGCCAGCAATGCGGGTGATTTTGGAACGCACTGAAAACAGTGGAACCATCTTTGCTCCGCATGCGGCGAGTACAGCTGATAAACCGTCATTAAGAGAAGGGATCAGAGTGTCGTTGAACATTGAAAGGAGCTGTTCGTTTGACTCGAGCATGCGGATTTGGTTATTCAAGCCACGCGCAATGTCAGCTAGGTTATCTACCATCTGAAGCTTTTCGCGCTTACTGAGTTTGGATTTGTTGCCACTGAAAAGAATGTGGCGGAGGTTACGAAGAAATGCCTTGCGGTCGAATGGAAAGACAGGGACTTCGATGCCTTCTGGTAGTGCGCCGACGAGGTCTTTGATTTTTGAGTGAGCTTTCTCGCGCGATATTCCAAATGACATAATCATGGAGCAAAGTACGCTGACGTTCATGAAAGCCTGGCCGTTTATGAAGTCTAGAGCGGCTGGTAATGCGAGCATATTATTGATTCGCTCGAGCACACTGAAAGTAGCAGGGGAGACTGGATTCATAAAAATCTCTCCGACGTTGGTTTTGGTAAGAATATGCTTTCCAGCCATGCTGCCATTAATCTCGAATGTGTCAAGGTTTACGCGTCTAAGCGTTGTGATTGGGCGCGCCTGAAGAATATAAAGCTTTCCGTCAGAGACAGCCCATTCTATATCGACAGGACAACCATATGATTTAACAATGACGCGTGCGCACTTATATAGTTTCTTCGCATGACGAGCCATATCGTGTGAACCAGTGTATTCGAACCTTAGGGCGTTGATTTTGAATTCATCTGCATTGGATGCACCGGATACAAGAAGTTCGCCTTCACCGCGAACAAAGTTGCCGACCATTTCTTCACCACTTCCGCTAACTGCATCAGAAGTGAAGAGGACGCCTGCTAGTTCAGGCTTAACAAATCGCTGAATGACCACTGCGATTCCACCATTAATATCGCTCGCTACGCTTCGTGTGTATGTGTCGACACGATGTGAGTCCACTGAAGCAATTACTTTCTTTACTGCATTAATTACATCGCTTGATGCAACATCTGTAATTGTCTCGTATTGACCAGCAAATGATGCGTCGGCACCATCCTCGTTAAGCGCAGATGAACGAACAGCATATGTATGATTCGTGTTAAGAGTAGGGGCAAAGGCTTCAATCTCACTAAGTGGAGTGTCATAGGTTATTACGTATCCATCAGGGACAGGGAGCTTCATATTTGTCATCTTGATTAAAGACAATCCTTTGCCGCCGACTTTGTTGTGGATCTCGTTTGGGGCTTTGTCGAATCTATAAATGCTCATATTATTCCTCCAACAATAAGTCTACGCGCATATCGACCATATGTCTTAACTCGATCTCGTCATATAAATCTATTCCCATATCGCGCTTGAAATCTTCGCACCTATATATAATCAATTGCATCATTGTTGATAGCTCATATGCGATAATTTTACACTCCTGAAGAGTTCTTCTAGCACCGTAGTGTTCGCATACAAATTTAAGGCTGAACGCATCTTTGCTAAGGTCGCGGTTGAACAGTACAAACTTAGTAATAGCTTTTGTAAATTTGAAGTCATTAACAAGGAAGCGCGCCACAATGAAATGTAACTCTTTAAGCTTTTGCTTCGGTGTCATCTCACTCGAGAATACAATTTTCATTACTTCCTCTTCCTTGAGCATACTTTCGTATTTACTCTGGAATACCTGGAAAATCAGATTCTCCCTTGAACCGAAGCAGTAATTAATCATGGCTGGCTGCATACCAGATTCATGTGCTATTTGTCTAGAAGTTACCTTAAATGGATCATCGTATTGTTCCATTAATTTCTCAGCGGCTGCTAAGAGTTTTTCTCTGGTGATTCTGGTCTTCTCGTCCTTTTTCATTTGGAGCCTCGTATAATTATTGAACACGTTTAATAATACGAGGATACTCTCATAATTAAATGATGTCAACTAATACTAAAAGTGATAAACTTAACGCATATAACCCTAGGGGGACGAAAAATGGAAAGAATTATTACTAGCCTATTAGAGACAGATGCTTATAAGTTCTCTATGGGACAGGCTATTTATCATCAGTTCAGTGATTACAAGACAACATGGTCTTTTAAGTGCCGTAATGCTGACGTTAAGTTTACAGCGGACATGATTGAAGAAATCAAGCGTCAGATTAAGCTTTATTGTGAGCTTCGTTTCACAGAGGAGGAGCTTGAATATCTTCATAACATCAGATGGATTAAAGGTTCATACTGTGACTTCTTAAGACTCTGGCAGCCAAGATTCGAAGATTTTACTTTTGGTACAGATGCTCCTTGCGGTCTTACAATCGAGACAAGGGGAACTTGGCTTAACACATCTATGTATGAGATTCCTACGCTTGCTATCGTTAATGAAGTTTACTTCCGTATGGCATATAACTACAATGAGTTATATGAGAGCTTTAAGAAGAGACTTAATGACAAGGTAAGTAAATTAACAACTGAAGAGTTTGAACTTGGACCTTTCTCTGAGTTTGGCCTTAGAAGACGACTTTCTGGTCAGGCTCAGGAACTTGCGGTAAAGACTCTTGCTGACAATAAGTATCCTACATCTACATTTGTTGGTACATCTAATGTTTATCTTGCGAAGAAGTATGGAATTACTCCAGTAGGTACAATGGCACATGAGTGGATTATGTGTGTAGGTCAGGGTAATCATAAGCACAATCCAGCATTCTCTAATTGGTATGCACTTGATGCATGGGTTAAGGAGTATGGTGTCCTTAACGGAACAGCACTCACAGATGCTATTACAACAGATTGCTTCCTCGAGGATTTCCAGCTCACATATGCTACATTGTTCAGCGGTGTTCGTCACGACAGTGGAGATCCTCTTGAGTGGGGCGATAAGATGATTGAACACTACAAGTCTCTTGGCATTGATCCTCTTACTAAGACATTGCTCTTCTCAGATAGCCTTAACTTCGAGAAGGCGACTAAGATTTATCGTTACTTCAAGGGAAAAAGTAAGGTGGCATTTGGTATTGGTACTTTTATTGCTAATGACACAGATGTTCCTGCACTCAATATCGTAATGAAGACAACAGCTTGTAACGGAATGGATGTCGCTAAAATATCAGATGTGCCAGGTAAGGGTATGTGTAAGAATCCAGAGTATGAGCACTACTTGAATCGTTGTATTAGTTGGCGAATGGATCACGAGACAGGCAATAACTCACTTAGAGTTTAAGATGTAATTGATGGCTCCGCTTCGGCGGAGCTTTTTTATGCTTGGTTTGTCTAGATTTACGCCTAGAAAAGTATGAATCTAGACAGCAGTCTAGACTCCACCCATTAAAAAAGCCCGACTTCATTGAAGTCGGGCTGAATATCTATATAAACCAGATTAATCAAGTAACTCGCTGTAGAAGTTAGAGTAATCTGTACGTCCATCCTTGATGAACTTGATAGCAGAACGTGGGTGCTGATTGAGGGAACCTGTCATGAGGTAAGGAATGTCATATCCCCATGCTGGACTCTTGGCTCTGATAGCAGGCATCTCTTCCTCGAGGAACTTGAGTACAGGGAATACGTTGTACTTAGGGTTCTTAAGGAATCCAAGGAGAAGCTCCATAGCGCAGTTACCTGCACCACGACCCATTGACATATATGTAGCGTCAAGGAAGTCAACGCCATCACCGCAAGCCTCGATTGTGTTAGCAAATGCGAGCTGCTGGTTGTTATGAGCGTGAATACCAAGCTTCTTATTGTACTTAGCTGCGAACTCTCCGTAGATATCGCAGATTCTTGCCATCTCCTCAGGATAGATAGAACCGAAGCTGTCTACAACATAGATTGTATTAACTGGTGTCTGTCCAATCATATCAAGAGCGCACTTAAGGTCGTTCTCCTGTGTCTGAGAAATAGCCATGATGTTACATGTTGTCTCATAACCCTTGTTAGCTGCATCTTCAATCATCTCGATTGCCTCAGGGAGCTGGTGGATATATGTAGCAACACGAACCATATCTACTGGGCTGTTAACCTTCTGATCAAAGTCATTCTTGTCGTGTCTTCCGATATCAGCCATGATCGCAATCTTCACGCGAGGATCCTTCTCACCGATAGCCTTGAGGATATCCTCATCTGAAGAGAACTTCCACTTACCGTACTTGCTCTCATCGAACACCTTCTTGGAAGCACGATAACCAATCTCCATATAATCTACGCCAGCTTCAGCGTTAGCCTTGTAGAGCTTGCCTACGAAGTCATAATCAAAGAAGCAATCATTAACGAGACCACCGTCTCTGATTGTAGCGTCTAATACCTTAACACTCTCGCGATAACCGAGAAGCTTATCAACCTGTTTCATAGTATCTTTTCCTTTCGTGCGACTTTAACGCGCTAAATTATAATAAGAGTGAGACCCCATTAAGTCAAGTTTTATTCCTCAAATAGGCCACGGTTTTGTGATACAATGCAAGCTAGACAGTAAATCTAAGGAGATAAATATATGCATAGACGTAAGTTAATGGCAACAATCCTAGCTCTTACATTTGTGATGAGTGCATGTTCTTCAACAGAGGAGACAACTGGACAGACTTCTGAAGCAACACAGACAGAGGCTGTAGTCGAGACAACAGAAGCAGTCGAGACAGAAGAAACTGAAGAGACAATAGCAGAGACAGAGCCAGCTGAGACTGAGATTCCACACACTCCAGAGAATTATGAGTATTCTCTTGTATGGGAAGAGAACTTTGATGGCGATGAACTTAATACATCTGATTGGAATTATGAGATTCATGGTTCTGGATGGGTTAATAATGAGCTTCAGAACTACGGACAGTTTGACGACTGCGTATTTGTTGAGGATGGTGACCTTGTAATTCAGCCAGTCAAAGAAGTAGATGAGGACGGTAAGGTAACTTACAGGTCTGGTCGTGTAAATACAATGCGCCATCATGAGTTCACATATGGACGTATGGAAGCTAGAATTAGAACTCCACATGGTAGAGGATATCTTCCTGCTTTCTGGATGATGCCAGCGCGAGAGATGACATATGGCTCTTGGCCACGTGGTGGTGAGATTGACATCATGGAAGTGGTAGGTGCTGCTGAGGACTCTACATATGGAACAATTCATTATGGCGTTCCACATAATCAGACACAGTTCAGCTATACACTCGAAGATGATGCGCTTTTCTCAGATGATTACCATGTTTACGCAGTAGAATGGGAGCCAGGTTCAATTAAGTGGTTTGTAGACGATGTGGAGATTGGCTGTGCTAATGACTGGTTCTCAGCATCCACAGAGACTAACGATCCTAGAGAGTTCCCAGCACCATTCAATAAGGACTTCTACATTATCCTTAACGTGGCAGTCGGAGGAGACTGGCCAGGTGATCCTGATGAGACAACACCATTTGATGAGAGCGCACAGATGCGTGTCGATTATGTGAGAGTTTATCAGCGTGGTTGGTATGACGAAGATGTCCAAAGACCAGAGCAGACATATAATTTCAGACAGGCTGATGAAAATGGTAATTATGTTGTAGAAGATGCTTGGGATTTCTACGCACTTGAAGGTGGTGTAGGTTCTATGACATATGAAGACGAAGTAATCACTGTTACTACAGATGATGATGGTACAGTTGACTACTCTATCCAGCTTGTTCAGACAGGACTTCCACTCGAAGATGGCAAGACATATGAAGTTGCTTTTGAGGCCTATTCTGAAGAAGAGAGAACAATGAATGTATGTGTTACGGGACCTGATAACGGATATGTAAGATATATGGAAGATACAGAAGTTCAGCTTCTTCCTGCTTCTATGCTCTGGCGTACATTTACATATACATTTACTATGAATGGTAATGACGATAATGGCCGTCTCGAGTTCAATATGGGTAATACAGGTAGCACAGCTGAAGTATATCTCAGAGGAGTGACAATATCAGAGGTTCAATGACAACCTAATATTTATTGAATATGCATAATTGAAGAATACTAAGCGTTAGTTTAGTATTCTTTTTGCATTATTAGTAAAATAAGGGTGAATTATGACAGAAGCTATTAAAGAGAACAAGATGGGCGTTATGCCTGTCAAGAAATTAATTGTTACAATGTCTCTTCCAATGATGATTTCTATGTTGGTTCAGGCGCTTTACAATATCGTAGACAGCATCTTTGTATCTGAGTTTTCTACAGATGCGCTTAATGCGGTATCTATCGTATTCCCAGTTCAGAATCTTATGATCGCTTTTGCAAGTGGTACTGGTGTTGGTATTAACGCGCTTCTTTCTCAGTCACTTGGTGCTAAGAGATTTGATGATGCTGACAAAGCCGCGAATAATGGTATTTTTCTTAATATCTTCAACACATTGCTCTTCGTCCTTATCGGATTCTTCTTTACCGACAAGTACATGAGCATGCTTTCTGAGACAAGTGCAATCGCTGATTATGGTCATCAGTATATGTCCATTATCTGTATCTTCTCAGTGGGATGCTTTGCGCAGGTAACATTCGAGAGACTTCTTCAGTCAACTGGTCATACACTTCAGTGCATGATTTCCCAGGCCACAGGAGCGATTATTAATATCATCCTTGATCCGATGTTTATCTTCGGTATTGGGTTCTTCCCTAAGCTTGGTGTAGCTGGTGCAGCGGTCGCAACTGTAATTGGTCAGTGTACAGCAGCATGTATCGCTATTGGCCTTAACATCAAGTACAACACAGATATTCATCTTGGCATTAAGCGTATCTTTAAGCCTGAGGGAAGAATCATTGGTCGCATCTATGGGGTAGGAGTTCCTTCCATTCTTATGATGTCCATTGGTTCAGTCATGACATTTCTCATGAATAAGATACTCCTTGGATTCTCAGCTACAGCGCAGACTGTATTTGGTGTTTACTTCAAACTTCAGAGCTTCTTCTTCATGCCTATATTCGGACTTAATAACGGACTTATTCCCGTTATGGCTTATAACTATGGAGCTAGAAAAAAGGCACGTATTATGGAGGCTCTCAAGTTTTCTATGCTTCTTGCGCTGTGCATTATGTTGTTCGGAACTTTGATGTTCGTGGCTATTCCTGGTGTTCTCCTTGGATTCTTTGACGCAGATAAGGCTATGCTTGATATTGGTATTCCTGCCCTTAGAATCATTGCTATCCATTTCCCAGTAGCAGCTATCTGTATCGTGCTTGGTTCTACATTCCAGGCGTTTTCTAAGAGTGTTTTCTCACTTATTGTATCTCTTGCACGTCAGCTTGTAGTTCTTATTCCTGCAGCGTGGCTTCTTGCCCTCACAGGAAATGTAGTAAATGTATGGTGGGCATTCCCAATTGCTGAGGTTATGTCCTTCATTATGAGCTTTATATTCTTCAGACAAATCAAGAAAAAAGTCATTGATACTTTATGATTCATCTTCTGCTTGCAGTAATATATCTGGCATTTATTAGTCTTGGTCTTCCAGATTCGATACTTGGTGCGGCGTGGCCTACCATGTATACAGAATTTTCTGTTCCATTGTCATATGCTGGAATTGTGTATATGGTAATCGCCTTTGGAACTGTTGTCTCAAGTCTTATGAGTGATCGAATAACACTAAGATTTGGCGCTGGCAAAGTTACTGCTATAAGCACAGCCATAACAGCGGTATCCCTTTTTGGATTCTCCATAAGCACTTCGTACTACATGTTAATTCTATGGGCTATTCCGTATGGTCTTGGTGCAGGGGCTATAGATGCAGCTCTTAATAACTATGTGGCGCTTCATTATGAGAGTAAACATATGAGTTGGCTTCACTGTATGTGGGGTGTTGGAGCTACAACAGGACCATACGTAATGGGTTATGTGCTTACTCACGGAAGAGTCTGGAACGACGGTTACCGAATTATCGCGATTATTCAGCTTATTCTCGCGGTAATAATATTTATCTCACTTCCTCTGTGGAAGCTTAGAGCAACAAGTAATAACAAGGGTAATGAGGATAATTCTCCTCGAAAAGCTTTATCTCTCCGAGAAATAATCTCAATTCCAGGAGCCAAGCAGATAATGTTGTGCTTCTTCTGTTATAGCCTTGTTGAACAGACAACGGGTTTGTGGGCGAGTAGTTATCTAGTGCTGTGTAAGGGTGTAACTCCTCAGACTGCAGCTCAGTTCGCGAGCATGTTCTATATTGGTATCACTGTTGGACGAGCTGTTAGTGGTTTTATCACGATGAAACTTAACGATAACGCGATGATAAGATTAGGAATGGCTATTATAGCTATAGCAGTGCTTATTATGACGCTCCCTCTGGGTTTTACTATGTCTCTTGTTGGTTTTGTTATGGTAGGCCTTGGATGTGCGCCGATATATCCATGTATTATCCACTCTACCCCAGCGAATTTTGGTGCGGAAAACTCTCAGGCTGTAATTGGCGTTCAGATGGCAAGTGCATATATAGGAACAACTTTGATGCCACCTATATTTGGTTTTATAGCGAATCACATTAGTGTCAGTCTCCTTCCGTGGTACTTGCTAATGGGACTAGTTATTATGTTCCTAATGCATACTAGCTTGCTGGATAGAAAGCCATGATATAATGACGTTGTAGATATTAGCATTATTCAGCAGGGATTTATAAGCAATGTCCAGGGAGACCAAGCAGTATTTCAGTACAAGAATTGATTATTCCATGACTTTTGCCGTGGCGCTATTTGCTGTTGCTTTCCTTAAGGTTCTGCTTAGTAGTGTGCGATTTGCTCCTACATTGGAACAGGTATTCTATTGTGGAATTCTCGTAGCATGGTGGATTTCTGTAGAGCGACGTATTATTCATCCTAAGGTAAGAAGATGCCTTAGGTGGACTGCGATATTCATGATTATAATGATGCTTCTTCAATGTTCGAAGTATTGTTTTTTGGAGTCTTACCCATCAATTAGAAGATGGTGCTGGTATGGCTTCTATATAGGGTTTGTTTTTATTCCAGTTCTGTCTCTTTATAGTGCAGTTATGATGGATAAGACAGAGTATTTTAAGCCTAACAAGAGGTGGTATCTGATTCTTGGAGTTGGCGTTGTTCTTCTGGGACTAGTATTAACCAATGATTTCCATAATTGGGCGTTTAAGATTGTTGATGATGGTAATCCTCATGCTGATAATTATACACATGGGTTCTTATATTTCATCATAGCGTTATGGGATGTCGCGTTCTTTTTAGCTGCATTTATAACCATGATCAAGAAGAGTAGAATCCCAGGTATCCATAACCACATAAGCAGAGTTATCATTCCAGCGGTAGGAGGAAGTATTCTGATGCTGTTGGTTACTTTGGATTATTTGCCTAGAGTGCTTGGCGTTAAGCTTTTTAACGATAATGAAGTATTTGTATTCTCCCTGATTGTTGTGTATGAAGCACTTATTTATATAGGAATGATTCCTTCTAATGATAGATATAGACGTTTCTTCGAAGCGTGTACTTTGATGGTTCAGATCGAGGATAACGAAGAAGATATTGTATATTCATCCGCTGGAGCAAGAGAAGTGGAGGAGAGGGTTAGATATGCTTATTCTTCTGCAAGAGATTATAAGGTTCAGTCTATTCCAGTTGCAGGCGGCAATCTTTACTGGGTAGAAGACATCGCTGAGATTAACAGAATAAACGACGAGCTTGTGGAAGTTAATGCACGACTAAGCGAGGATAATGAGCTTAAAGCTTCTGAGAATCAGCTTAAGGAAGAGAATGCCAAAATTATGACTCGAAGTGAGTTGTACGATACTATACAGGCACAGACTGAGGAAGCTACTCTTAATATTAAGAGACTGCTGTCAGCGCCATGTTCAGATGAAGAGTTTAAGGATAATCTGGCTTTGGCGTCTTTCTACGGAGTATATGTAAAGCGTCAGAGTAATTTGCTCCTTATAGGATCTGATTCTCCTACAATTTCTTTCTCTGAGTTATCTCTGGCGATAGGTGAGATGTTCGAGATTCTCAAGCTTAATAATGTGACCGCACTTCTAACTGCAGATCACAAAGAGAATATTGATTCAGAGTCTGCGACAAGAGGATATGAATTTATCCATAACACTATTAAGAATAAGCTGCCAGGTGCAAAGACTGTAATGGTCTACATTGATAGTACACTTGAGCAGCTGACTGTACGAGTGATGATAGATGATGCTACTGAATCACTGATACTCGGAGGTGCGCATGATTGAGTTCTGTAACATCGCCGATCATTATCGCTCTATTTACTACATTTGCCTCCTTCTTATCCTGGTGGTTAATACAGGAGTACTTGTATTCTCTCTTCACAGAATGGCGGCGATGAAGCGTAATCCTCTTTATACAGTGTTCACGATTATTACAGACCTTATGAGTTATGTTTTTCTTCAACGTGCAGCATTGTGGGAGAGACTATCCGAGGAATACAGAGCTGAGAACAACTCTATACGCATACTTGTTCATTTGCCTGCGATATTCTGGTTCGCTTTCCTTATATGGGCGATGGTTGCTACTTTCCTGTCTTTGTATGACATGGTTGTGTGGTGGAAGTCTCACCTGTCATCTAAGTCGATTAAGGAGAGTATGGATGCCCTTCCAGTAGGCGTTAGCTATTATGATGAAGATGGCCGTACTTATCTTCTTAACAACACGATGAATGATATATCAATTGTTCTTCGCGGTAAGATTTTCCGTAATGCCAACGAGTTCTATAACGATATAATCGAGAACTCCATTATTCCGCCTGAGAGACTTCTTAAGCTTAAGGATGATGTGCTTGTGGTGGATTCTGGCGATGGTATCTTTGCTTTTCGAGAGAGTAAATTAAGTGATTCAAGAGGTTCGTTCAAGGAACTTAAAGTAACTGATGTTACTGTAGAGTACAATAAACTAAGAGAGCTTAATGATAAGCGACAGCAATTACGTGGTCAGCGTAAGCGTCTTAGAGACCTTGGAAAGAGTATTACGCAGACTACAATTAAGAAGGAACGACTCGAAGCTAAGATTAGAGTGCATGACCGTCTTGGCGAGTGCCTTATCGCGGCTAGACGTTACCTTAAGGCTGGTGAGGGGGATAGAGACGCGATTACGACATTGTGGCTTAATAACCTGGAACTGGCAGCCAAAGCATCTGAAGAGAAGACGGAAGATGATATTCTTACTCCGATTTTTGATGCGGCTGATGATATTGGAATCAATATCGTTATGAATGGTGATGAGGTTCATGGTAATGATCGTAGGATTCTTGCCGATGCGCTTCATGAATGCATTACTAATACTATTCGCCATGCTCATGGTGATACAGTGTATGTAGATATAAAAGATGGCGGAAAGCTGATGACATTTACTAACAATGGTGATGCGCCAGAAAGTAAGATTGATGAGAGGGGTGGTCTTCTTAACCTAAGACAGACTGCCAGCGTACAGGGGTACAAGATGATGATTTCATCTACACCTGTATTCAAATTGATGCTTAGAAAAGAGGAGACACAAGATGCCTTATTCAGTGATGATCGTTGATGACCAGAAGATGCCAAGATCTTTGTTCGAGATGATGGTTAATTCTTCTTCGGATTTTGAAGTTGCACATTCGATTGCTTCTGCAGGAGCGGCTGATTTGTATATGATCAAGAATCCAGTTGACCTTGTCATTATGGACATCATAATGGCAGATGGGTCTAATGGATTAGAAGCTGCTGCGCGAATCAAGAAAATAGCACCATCCACCAAGATTCTTATAGTTACATCTATGCCAGAAGTCAGCTTTCTTAACAGGGCTAGAGAGATTGGTGTGGATAGCTTCTGGTATAAAGAAGTAGAGGATGAGCCACTTCTTGACGTAATGAGAAGAACAATGGCAGGAGAGAATGTCTATCCTGAGACAACTCCTTCAGTTAAGCTCGGAGATGCTGACAGTAGTGAGTTTACTGAGCGCGAGATGGAGGTACTTCGAGTTCTGTCCACGGGTTGTTCTGATCAGGAAATAGCTGAGAGACTTCACATTAGTATGTCTACACTTAGAACTCATATTGGTCATATGCTAGAGAAGACTGGCTACGACAACAGAACTGAGCTTGCCATCAACGCTAGACTGAGCGGAATGGTAGTTCCTGAGATTTAACTCATAAATCATTGTTTTTGCTGATGTATAGAAATATTCTTTTGTTTATACTTATCGGTATAAGTATCTAATTGGAGGTGTATATAATGGGACGTAAGTCAAAGGATAATAGTTCAAACTATAGTTCTCAGCAGCTCCTTGATGGTACAAGACTTTATATGGTTTACTTCGATAAGGTTAAGGGTGTTAAGTCGTATCAGGGCAAGAGAATCAACATTAGCGCGGATAATGGACTTATAGCTTTCAGAATTCCTAAGGGTGGATTTCTGTTCTTTGGACGTAAGTATGATTATCTTGTTTATCGCTTAGCCGATGTCGAGACTATGGAGCATATATCTACTGATGATGGTAAGAAGCATCATGTTATTATCAAGTTCCATGATGTCCCAGATGGTAACGTGGTACGAATTGATGGCATATATAAGGATAAGTTCGATAGCATCAAGAAAGCGATTTACAAGGCAATGGGTTTGACCGGCTTAAAAGGCCTGAAGACAGCGTTTGATAAGAATTTGAGCATTGGTAAGTCATCTGATGAGAAGTTCTACCTCGGACGTGAAGAAAGCATGCGAAAAGCTGATGCTGCTATCA
>R22__coassemble_1198_pt1 | contig 13614 bp, 10 predicted proteins | sample R22__metabat2_low_PE_040 | metagenome-assembled genome bin R22 | reverse complement strand
CTGCTAAGCTTATCCACCCAGGCACACATCAGGAGCTTAAGGTTGAGGACTTAAGCCCAATCTTCTGTGAAGAGCTTTGTAAGCAGGAACTTGATGATGACACAGCTTACTTCGATATCCCTGAAGAAGTTCAGGAGTTCTACAAGATTTTCAGACCATCACCACTTATCAGAGCATATGAGCTTGAGAAGTATCTTGGTACACCAGCTAAGATTTACTATAAGTTCGAGGGTAACAATACATCTGGTTCACATAAGCTTAATTCAGCTGCAGCTCAGGTTTATTATGCTAAGAAGCAGGGTCTTAAGGGACTTACAACAGAGACAGGTGCAGGTCAGTGGGGTACAGCTCTTGCTATGGCATGCTCACACTTCGATATGCCACTGAAGGTATACATGGTTAAGTGTTCTTATGAGCAGAAGCCATTCCGTAAGTCTATTATCGAGACATTTGGTGCTGATATCATTCCTTCACCATCAACTACAACTAATATTGGACGTGCTATCCTCGAGAAGCACCCTGGTACAACAGGATCTCTCGGATGTGCTATCTCTGAGGCTGTAGAAGTAGCTACATCAACAGAAGGTTACAGATATGTACTTGGCTCAGTTCTTAATCAGGTTCTTCTCCATCAGTCAATTATTGGTGAGGAGACAAAGCTCCAGATGGAGATGGTAGATGAGTATCCAGATATCGTAATCGGATGTGCAGGTGGTGGATCTAACCTCGGTGGATTTATGTCAGCATTCATGCGTGATAAGCTCCAGGGTAAGGCTAATCCTTATTTCATCGCTGTTGAGCCTAAGTCTTGTCCTTCAATGACACGTGGTTCATATGTATATGATTTCTGCGATACAGGTCACGTTACACCTCTTGCTAAGATGTACACAGTAGGTTCTGAGTATATTCCTTCACCATCACATGCTGGTGGACTTAGATACCACGGTATGTCTCCAATCGTTTCTCAGCTCTATCATGATGGCTTCATCGATGAGGCAAGAGCTGTTGAGCAGACAAAGGTATTCGAGGCTGCTAACATTTTCGCTAAGACTGAGACTATTCTCCCAGCACCAGAGTCATCACATGCTATCCGCGTAGCAATTGATGAGGCTCTTAAGTGTAAGGAGACAGGTGAGGCAAAGACTATTGCATTTAACCTTACTGGTACAGGTTACTTCGATATGACAGCTTATGCCTCATATAAGGATGGCACAATGACAGATTATGAGCCATCTGATGAGGATATCGCTAATGGTATCGCACAGCTTCCAAAGGTTAATCTCTAATTAATAGATATTTCTGTCCTACAAGCTCCTCTCGTATAATGCGGGAGGAGCTTTTTAATATTCAATTACCACAAAAGCTCATCTCACAAATTGACAAAATAGCCAAAAATACTACTGCAAAATAGACATAAGGAGCGGTTGTTACATTTTTGTAATTATGTAAAACTACGTATAAGGGATTTTGTTGATTATAACAAGTGAGGTGCAGATGAAGACGATACTTGTCATATCTGACTCGGTTGAGGGTTCTGAATACGACCTCAAGCGAAGCATATTGACAATTAAGGATTCTAATATGGATCCTATGTCTGTTGTGCCTACTATTTATGAATATGGTGGCAATGCCATCGTCAACGAATCCGAAGATGTTCTTGAATACGTTTTTGGCGGTAACTGTGACACTGAAGTGATATGTGTTGGTTATCTTACACAGGATAGCGTGGTTACTAGTGTATCATCCAAGATTAAGGCAATCCCAGAAGAGAAGAAGAAACCGGTTATATGCGCACCATCCCTTATATCGTCTGCCGGTGAGATTCTTGTTAGCGAAGATGTCTATTATTCTATGTGTGATAATCTTCTGCCATTAGCGGATATCATGGTCGTTAACTCATTTGAAGCAGAACTCCTGTGTGAGTTTGAATGTCCAACCAAGAACGATTATCAGCGTGCTGCTCGTAAGATAAGTACGACATATGGTTGTGCTGTACTGGTTAAGAGCTGCGATAAGACTGAAGGCAAGAATTTGCTGTTCAATGGTTCATCTCTGTGGCTTGAGGATCCTGTTCATATACCAGAAGGATCAGAACTTAAGTACAATCTCATGACATCTATCGCGTGCTGTTATGCACAGACAAGTAATATCGTTGGCGCTGTGCGTAATGGTATTAAGTTCTATGCTAGTGGACTAACAGCCAAGGAGCACATTGAGATTCAGCTTACTGAAGGTAAATCCAGAGTTACTGAGTATGGTACTGATGATTCAGTCGAGGTAGTTCCTGCTGCTGATTCTCTTGCTGAAGAGATAATTGCGGCTACTAAGAAGGAAGAGATGCCTCTTGATGAGTTTGTAGCTACTATAGAGAAGGCTGACGAAGTTGCTCCAGCAGAAGAACCTGTAGTTGAAGAGGTTCATGTCGAGCTCCCAACTCCAACGCCTGAGAGAAAACCTTATGTAAGGCCTTCATTGTCAGCTACCCCTGTACCATCATTTGGCTCTGGTTCGGTTCTTGGTCGTAAGATAGAGACAGCATCGCCTACTACTACAGCTAGTAGCCTGGTATCTCCTGTTAAGAACATAAGAGATATTGCACGTAAATTTGAATTAGAGCATATGGAACCAGAGACAGTAGTTCCAGCTGTTACAAGTACTATAGAGAAGCCTGCTCCAGGTCCTAAGGCACCTGTATCAGACCTTAAGCCAGCGGCTCCATCTGATAAGGGAGTTCTTGATCTCCAATCCCTTAAGGATCGCCTTAATAAGCTTGCTGGTTCTGGTAATAATTAATCCAAGAGGTGAATAATTGTGATACTTGCTGCCTGTGGCAACGATTGTGAATCTTGCCCTAGATATAATTGCGCTCCATTTACAAAAACTGAAGAGGAACTTATAAATACTGCTAAGCTGTGGTATAAGGTGGGTTATCGAGACCGTGTAGTTACTCCGGAAGAAATATCTTGTACTGGTTGTAAGGCTGATAATTGGTGTCGCTATAACGTTATTGGCTGCGTGAGTCAGAAGGGACTTGATAACTGTGGACAGTGCCGGGAATATCCATGCGATAACATCAAAGAATGCTTCCAGTCGACCAAGAAATTCATTTCTAAGTGCGAAGAAGTGTGTACTAAGGACGAGCTCGCTATGCTTCGAAAAGCTTTCTGGGAGAAAGAGCAAAACCTATGTTAGAATAACTAGCAAAGCTACTAGTCAGGTATGGTGAATATATGACACGTCTATTCATAGAGAATGTATTAACTGATAATTCGTTAATTGAACTTAATAAAGATGACTCCCACTATATATCCTCAGTTCTTCGAATGAGAATTGGTGAAGAATTTGCAATCGTTGGCAGTGACGGTCGCGAGGCTGTTGTTGCCGTTGAATCTATCGATAAGAATTCTGTAAGTGTCAGAGTGGGTGAAGTTCACGATAATGACACTGAACCAAAGAAATTCATAACTCTTTACCAGTCAGTATCCAAAGGTGAGAGAATGGATCTTACCATTCAGAAGTCTGTGGAACTTGGTGTAAGCAGAATAGTGCCAGTGTGGTCAGAACGTTGCATAGCTAGAAGTGATAAGGCGTCCAAGATTGATCGTTGGCAGAAGATTGCCCTCGAGGCAGCTAGACAAAGTCAGCGTGGAATTGTTCCGGAAGTAACAGAGCCAATGAACTATAAGAATGCTCTAGTTAGTGCTAATGAAGATAACGATCTTGTGCTTTTTCCATGGGAGGAAGCTCAGGGATTGACGCTCAGAGGTGCTTTATCAGGAAAGGAATATAGTAGGATTGGAATATTCATTGGTCCAGAAGGAGGCTTCTCGGAGGATGAAGCATCTATGGCTAGAGATAACAATGCTCTCCCAGTAACATTGGGTAAAAGAATTCTAAGAACAGAGACTGCTGGTCCAGCAGTTCTTGCGATGATTCTTTACGATACCGAATTATAATATAGTGTGGTATAATTTTAAGTTGCAAAAACAGATATATAGGAGATTATTATGAAGATATCAGCGCCTAAGGGCACAAGAGATATATTACCTGCTGAGATTGGCAGATGGCACAAGGCACAGAAGACATTTGCTGATGTTTGCCACATGTTCGGATATGAAGAAATCAGAATCCCTACATTCGAGGATACAGATCTCTTTCAGCGTGGTGTAGGTGATACTACAGACGTTGTAACTAAGGAGATGTACACATTCGAGAAGTCAGGAAGAAGCCTTACACTTCGTCCTGAAGGAACAGCTGGTGTTGTAAGAAGCTTTATCGAGAATGGTATGTCAAGCATGCCAAGTCCAGTGAGACTTTTCTACGATATTACTGCATTCCGTTATGAGAAGATGCAGAAGGGTAGATATAGAGAGTTCCACCAGCTTGGCCTCGAGGCGTTTGGTTCACAGGGACCAGAGATTGATGCAGAGATTATTAGTGTTCTTGATGTTTTCTTCAAGAAGATGGGAATCTCACACATCGGACTTAAGATTAACTCTATCGGTTGCCCTAAGTGCCGTAACGAGTATAACAAGATTCTTAAGGATCACTTCAGACCTCATATCGCTGAGCTTTGCGAGGATTGCCAGACAAGATTCGAGAAGAATCCGCTTCGTATGATTGATTGTAAGGTCGATGGCGAGAAGGAGCTTATTAAGACAGCACCAAGACTTGTAGATTATCTCTGCGATGATTGTCGCGACCACTTTGACTCATTGAAGAACAGACTTGATAATCTTGGAATTGCTTACACAATTGACCCTAACATCGTAAGAGGACTTGATTACTATACACGTACAGTATTCGAGTTCGTATCTGAGAATGTCGGTACTCAGGGAACAATTTGTGGTGGTGGTCGTTATGATGGTCTTGTTGAGACAGTTGGAGGACCATCAATGCCTGGTATCGGATTCGCCATGGGTGTCGAGAGACTTCTTATGGAAGCTGAAGCACAGGGTGTTAACTTCGAAGAGCCACACTACGTTAAGATTTACCTTGCAGGAATGAGTGATGCAGCAAGAGACTTTATCGCGAAGGCTTGCTATGACCTTAGACTTGCAGGAGTAGGCTGTGAGCAGGATCTATGTGGCAGAGCATTCAGAGCACAGATGAAGTACGCAGGTAAGGCTGGAATTCCATACCTCTGTGTAATTGGTGATGATGAGCTTAGCTCAGGCAGAATCAAGATCAAGAAGATGGAAGATGGAAGCGAAGAAGAGATTGATATTAAGGATCTCGTAAGCTACTGTCAGACAAACATGTAATTAATAGCTTTAAGCTAAGGAGATAATAACTATGCAGGAATCAATTAATGGACTTAAGAGAACTAATATGTGCGCCGAGCTCGGCGAGCAGGATGTAGGCAAGAAGGTTACACTCATGGGCTGGTGCCACAAGTGCCGTGATATGGGTGGACTCATCTTTATTACTCTTCGTGACAGAACAGGCGAGATTCAGCTTGTTGTAACACCAGAGAGCCCAGAAGAGATTAGAACTAAGGCAGCATCTGTTCGTTCAGAGTATGTACTCGCAGTACAGGGTGACGTACAGCTTAGATCTGCACCTAACGATAAGATGAAGACAGGTAAGATTGAGATTGCCGTAACAGAGCTTCGCATTGTATCTGAGTCCGAGACACCTCCTTTCTATATCGAAGAGGATGATACAGCTAACGAGCCACTTAGACTTAAGTATCGTTACCTCGACCTTCGTCGTCCTAATATGCAGCGTAACCTCATGCTCCGTCATAAGATTGCTAAGGCAGCTCGTGACTTCTTCGATGAGGCTGGATTTATCGAGGTAGAGACACCAATGCTTGGCCTTTCTACACCAGAGGGCGCACGTGACTATCTTGTTCCTTCACGTGTTAAGAATGGTTCATTCTTTGCTCTTCCACAGTCTCCACAGCTCTACAAGCAGCTCCTTATGCTTGCAGGTTATGACAGATATTTCCAGATTGCAAAGTGCTTCCGTGATGAGGACCTTCGTGCTGACCGTCAGCCAGAGTTCACACAGGCCGACCTCGAGATGAGCTTCGTTGACTGTGATGATGTAATGAACGTTACAGAGGGCTTCGTAGCAAAGGTATTCAAGGATGCTCTCGATATGGATATTGAGCTCCCACTTAGAAGAATCACATGGCGGGATGCAATGGACAATTACGGTTCTGATAAGCCTGACCTTAGATTCGACATGCAGCTTAAGGATATCTCAGAAGTAGCTTCCAAGATTGACTTTGTTGTATTCAAGAGCGCACTCGAAGCAGGTGGTTCTGTTCGCGCTGTATGTGTTCCTGGTGGATCAAAGTTCACACGTAAGGAAATTGACGCTCTTGGTGAAGTATGTAAGACATATAAGGCAAAGGGAATGGCATGGCTTGTTCCATCAGCTGAACCACGTGGATCTTTCCTTAAGTTCTTAACACCAGATGATATCGCAGCAATTAAGGATGCTGTTGGTGCTTCTGAAGAAGACCTCATCTGCATCGTAGCAGATAAGAACAAGGTTGTATGGGATGCGCTTGGTAACCTCCGTATCGCAGCAGCTAATAAGCTTGGCCTCATTAAGGATGGCGACTTTAAGCTCTGCTGGGTAACAGAGTTCCCTATGTTCGAGTATTCAGAGGAAGAGGGAAGATACATGGCAATGCATCACCCATTCACATGTCCTAACGATGAGGATCTCGATAAGCTCGAGTCTAACCAGGGTGAGGTTCGTTCAAAGGCTTATGATATCGTTCTTAACGGTTGTGAGCTTGGTGGTGGTTCTATCAGAATCCATAACAGAGAACTTCAGATGAGAATATTTAAGCTCTTAGGCTTCTCAGAGACAGAGGCACAGGAGCAGTTCGGATTCCTTCTTGATGCATTTAAGTATGGTGTACCTCCTCACGGTGGTCTCGCTATCGGTCTTGATAGATTTGTAATGCTCCTCACAGGCGCTGCATCTATCAGAGAAGTTATTGCATTCCCTAAGGTACAGAACTCTTCTGACCTTATGACAGAGGCTCCACAGCCTGTTGCACAGAAGCAGCTTGATGAGCTTGGAATCGCAGTTGATGTAAGATCACAGGAGGATGAGGACGCAGAAAACCTCATCATGGACTAATAGGAGTTAATAAAAATGGCACTTAGAAATATCGTACTTGAGACAGATCCTCTTATCAGAAAGACATCACGTCCTGTTGATGAGATTACACCAAGAATCCATAAGCTTCTTGATGATATGGCAGATACAATGTACTACGAGAACAGAGGTATCGGCATTGCAGCTCCACAGGTTGGTGTTCTAAGAAGAGTGTTTATCGTTGATGTAGGTGATGAGCACGGTCTTGTAGAGTTTATTAACCCTGAGATTACATATAGAGAAGGAAGTCAGGTTTACTGTGAGGGTTGTCTCTCACTTCCTGGTAAGAGTGCAGATGTAGAGCGTCCAGAGAAGATTCACATTAAAGCGCTTGATCGTAATGGTAATCCATTTGAGCTTGATGCAGAAGATCTTTTCGCTATTTGCATTTGCCACGAGTATGACCACCTCGACGGAATTCTCTTTACAGACAGGGCCATTGATGGCGTTGTTAATTATCAGCAGCCAGGTGAAGATTAATGAGTGTTAGTGATGTAAGAATTGTATTTATGGGTACACCGGAGTTTGCTTCGGTGTGTCTTGATGGTCTCGTAAAAGCAGGTTACAACGTTGTGCTCGCAGTTACTCAGCCAGATAAGCCAGTTGGACGTAAGCATGTTATTACACCTCCACCTGCGAAGGTGACAGCTGTAGAGGCAGGAATTCCTGTTTTTCAGCCTGATACTATGAAGTCTGACGAGTCTTACGAGATGGTTAAGTCCTATAATCCAGATCTTATTATCACAGCTGCATATGGCAAGATTCTGCCACAGCGAATGCTTGAACTTCCTAAGTATGAATGTATTAACGTTCATGGTTCGCTTCTTCCTAAGTACCGTGGTGCATCTCCTGTTCAGCAGGCTATTCTTGATGGTCAGACACAAACTGGTGTCACAATCATGAAGATGGATGTAGGTATGGACACAGGCGATATGCTCACTAAGGTTGTTGTTGATATCGATGAGAATATAGATACAGATGGTCTTATGATGCAGCTGGCTGAGGCTGGAAGCAAACTCCTCATTGATTCTCTCGAGGACTATATTGAGGGTAAGCTTACTCCTGTTAAGCAGAACGAGAATGAGGCTACTAAGTGCGCGATGATTAAGCCGGAGGATGGGCTTTTCGCTTGGAGTGAAGATGCCCTTCAGATTCATAATAAGGTTCGTGCACTTAAGGCATGGCCAGGTGCCCAGACTTCACTTGATGGCAAGAAATTCAAGGTATATGCGACACAGGTTGTGTCATTCGAAGACGATGGTGCCGAGGTCGGTACTATTGTAAAAGCACATAAGGGAGATCTTATTGTTAAATGCGGTAGTGGGTATCTTAAGATACTCGAGATGCAGTTGGAGGGTGGAAAACGCTTGAAGGCAGCTGATTGCGCTCATAACTATAAGGTTGGTACAAAGCTTGGCACTTGATAATGAACGCGACTTAGCTTACAGAATTCTATATAAGTGCCTAGAAGAAGGTGCATTCTCTAATCTTGCCATGAAAGGCGAGGAAGTAACTGATTTTGTTACTGCAGCAATCTATGGCACAATCACTTATTGTTACAGTCTCGACTTCATTATTAATCTGGCTTCACGTAAAGATGTTAATAAGATGGACCCACGCACACGAACTATTATCAGACTTGGTGCGTGGCAAATTGTTTGCTCCGATAAGGTTCCAGACTATGCAGCGGTAGATACTTCTGTATCACTTGCTCAGAAGTATGCTCGAAGCTCCAAAGGCTTCGTGAATGCTGTTCTTCATAAAGTAGCTGATTTGTCAGCAGAACAGCGAGACCTGGATAACTATAAGCCAGAAGTGGCGGTCTCACTTAAAAGTGAGATATGGGGCGTATTCAAGAAAGACTACGGAAAAGAAAGAGCTCTGAGCATCTGTAAGGCGTTTCTTAATACTCAGCCAATGACTGTAAGATTTGATTCCAACAAGACTACCAGAGAAGAGATAGCACGTCTTCTTGAAGCTGATGGTGTTGTTGTAAACGATTCTCAGTTTATGGATTGTGCATTGACTGTTAAGGTGACAAATAAGCCTATAGATGCTACAAAAGCGTGGAATGAAGGCAAGATTCTCGTTCAGGGTGAATCAGCTATGCTTGCTTCACTTGTCGCAGATCCTAAGCCAGGTATGACAATCCTGGATAGCTGCGCAGCTCCTGGTGGTAAGACTACACATCTGGCAGAACTTGCAGGCGATAATTGCCATATTGATGCATTGGAGATTAATAGCAGTAGAGTTGATCTCATAAAGCAGAACGCAGATAGAATGGGTATTACATCTATTCATGCACATCAGGGGGACGCATCCTCATACGGAAGTGGCACCACGGGGGGATATGATCTGGTTACAGCAGACGTTCCTTGCAGTGGTCTTGGACTCATATCTAAGAAGCCTGATATTCGACTTCAGATGACATATGAGAGGATTACTGAGCTATTAGATATTCAGGCGAATATACTTAAGAATGCTGCGAATAATGTTAATCCAGGTGGTGTTCTTGTATATAGTACATGTACTGTGGATAGTCGCGAGAATGAACTTCAGGTTCAAAGATTCCTGGAAGAGAATGAAGATTTTTATTCGGAGGATATTACTCAGTATCTTCCTGATAGACTATATATGGACGATAGAAGAGCACAGGATGCGAAGAATGGTTACATTACACTACTGCCAGATACAGATAAGTGTGATGGATTCTTTATCGCGAGACTGAGAAGGAGATAAGGGAATGAGCGATTCTGTAGAGAAGAAGTTTTGTCTTGACCTGACACTTAGTGATATCACTTCATGGTGTGAAGCAAAGAAGCTTCCTAAGTTCCGTGCTGGACAGATATATAAGTGGCTCGTAGGTGGCGTTACAAACCCTGACGAGATGACGAATATACCTAAGAATATTCGTGATGAACTTAGTAATGATTTCATCATGGATGGTATGACTGTAATTAATGAGTTCAAATCTAATATTGATGATACAGTGAAGTTCGTATACAGACTTCACGATGGTAATATCATTGAGACTGTTGTAATGCGCTACAAGACAGGATTATCAGTATGTATTTCTTCTCAGGCTGGCTGCAAGATGGGATGTACTTTCTGTGCGTCTGCCAAGGCTGGATTCGGTCGACACCTTACTTCTGGAGAGATGCTTGGACAGGTTATTCTCTCAGGTCGCCATATCGGTGAGAAAATCCATAATGTAGTTGTAATGGGTATTGGAGAACCATTTGATAATTACGATAACTTTATTGGTTTTGTTAAGCTTGCTAACGATCCAGAGGGGCTTAACATGGGCGCACGTCATATCACGGTATCTACATGCGGACTTGTAGAGAGAATTAAGCAGTTCACATCTCTTAAGCTTCAGGTTAATCTGGCTATCTCACTTCATGCTCCTAACGATGAATTGAGACGACAGCTTATGCCTGTGCCATCACACTATCCACTTAGTGAGCTTATCGCGGCTTGTCGTGATTATATCAAGGCTACAGGACGAAGAATTACATTCGAGTATTCACTCTTCGATGAGGTTAACGATACCTTTGCATGTGCAAGGCAGCTTCAGTCACTTCTTAAGGGAATGAACTGTCATATTAACCTTATTGCTGCTAATGAATTCCCAGGAAGTCCATATAAGAGATGCCGTCCTAAGAGGATTGATGCATTCCGTAAGAGCCTGGAAGAACTTGGACTTAATGCTACTCTTCGTCGTGAGATGGGTTCTGATATTATGGCTGCATGTGGTCAGCTTCGTCGTGGGTTGGAGGAACAGAAATCATGAATATAGATTATCGTTCTGAAGTTGGTAAGATTCGTGAAAAGAATGAAGATAGTGTAATTGTTAAGCAGATAGGTGACTTTACTGTTGTTGCTGTCGCTGACGGTATGGGAGGTCAGCAAAATGGCGAAGTAGCAAGTTCAGTTGCTGTTAATGCACTTGTTAATGAACTTCAGGATATCCTTACACGTGAGACTCTTAGTACGGACGAACAGTATAAGTCGATGCTTACATCCGTGTTCCAGCGTGTAAATAAAGCTGTGGTGTGTGAATCTCTTAAGACGGGTCTTGATGACCTTAGCATGGGTACAACACTAACATGTGCCATAATTAATGCTCGTAAGCTTTATTTGGCTCATATCGGGGATTCCAGAGCTTACCTTATTCATGGTTCTGCAATGACCAGATTAACTAACGATCATACATATGCTCAGAAGCTTGCTGATGAGGGGAAAATCCCACAGCAAGAGGTACTATCTCATGAGGATAGTCACAAACTTGTAAGATGGCTGGGCGAAAATAGTTACATTAATCCAGATGTTTATAGCTATAATATAATATACGGAGATTTATTGTTGCTTTGTACTGATGGAATGTATAGAGCAGTAGATGATAGCCGTATTTTGCAATGTGTAAAGAAACATAACGATCTTAAGGGATGCCTTGATAATTTGTTCGAGGCGGCATATGAAGGCGGAAGCGATGATAATGTGACATCACTTCTTGTTCATATTAGACCGTAAGTAATAAGGAGATAATAGATGAGCGTACAAAGTCCTGAAGGAATGCTGTTTGCAGGTAAGTACAGAATAAATAAGCTTATCGGTAAGGGTGGTATGGCTAACGTATACCTCGCTACTGATATGGGTTCTGGAGTTAAAGTAGCAATTAAGATTCTGAAGCCAGAACTTGCTTCAGATGAAGAGTTCATTAGAAGATTTGACACTGAGGCTAAGGCGGCAGCATCTCTTAACCATTCCAATATCGTTAAGGTGTTCGGTGTAGGACATGAGGGTGGCTTCAGATATATCGTTCAGGAATATGTTGATGGTATCACTGTTAAGGATCTCATTAATCAGAATGGACATCTTGATTGGAAGGTAACTGTACCAGTAGTAATCCAGGTTGGAATGGCTCTTGAATATGCCCACAACCAGGGAATTGTTCATAGAGACATCAAGCCACAGAACATTATGATTAGCCGTGACAGAATTGCCAAGATTACAGACTTTGGTATCGCACGAGCTACTAACGGTAATACAATCACCATGACTGGTGGCGGAGCTATGGGTTCTGTACATTATTTCTCACCTGAGCAGGCTAGAGGCGGTAATGTTGGTCCGGCATCTGATATTTACTCAATTGGTGTAATGCTTTTCGAGATGGTTACAGGTAGAGTGCCATTCAATGGTGATTCTAATGTGGCTATTGCTGTTAAGCATCTTCAGGAGAAGCCACCTGTTGCTTCATCTTTTGTGCCAGGTATTCCTAGTGGTCTTGACGCTATCATTAACAAGTGTATGCAGAAGACTCCAGATAAGCGTTATTCTTCAATGCGTGAGATGGTAACAGAGCTTGATGCTCTTATGCTTGATCCTAATGGTGTGTATGGTGTTATCGCTGCTACACCAGGAACTGTTAAGGCTCCAGAACCAGAGCCAGGTAACATCTCGTTCAGACAGGAACCAAACTACGATAGAATTGGTGATCTCGAGAAGTCAGCTGAGGCAAGAAGACGCTCTAGAATCCGTGACAATATTCTTCTCGTTCTTGTTGTTGTCTGCATTATTGGAGTTCTTCTCGGTGGTGCGTTCTGGATTATTAGCACAATTAAGAACACAACCACAGATTCAGTTACAGCCCTTAACAAGGACTATACAGTCGAGAATTACGTTGGTATGACTGAAGCCGAGGCTCGTTCAGTTCTTGATAAGGCCGAAATTGACTATGAGATTAAGTATGAGGTTCCAGAGGATACTAATATTCAGCCAGGAATTGTTCTTTCACAGAGTATTGATGAAGGAGTAGTTATTAGAGCAGGCGGAGTAATGTCGACTCTGGTTCTCCACGTATCTCAGGCTAGTGACGCTATTCTTATTACAGACTACTCAGGTATGGACTACGATAGTGCTATGAGAACACTTACAGCACAGGGATTCCAGGTTAGCCTTAGACCTGAGACTACTACAGATGTAGAGCCTAATACGGTAATTAGAACTGAGCCAGCAGCAGGTGAGAGCCTTAGTCCTGGTTCACCAATTGTAATTATCTATGCCAAGGAGCCAACTTCATCTGAAGTACCAGTACTTGCAGGACAGACACTTGAGCAGGCAAGACTCCTCATCGAGGAAGCAGGCCTTATTATCTCTTCCGTAGAGTGTGCTCCTGAGATTGCTAGTCTCCCAGATAATCAGAAGTATGTTATCCTTACAAACCCAGTTGCTGGTGTATCTCTCCAGAGAGGTTCCGCGATTGTAGTTTATGTAGGAACAGCAGAGGATGTACAGCGTGGTGGAACACCAACACCTACACCTGTACCTGCACGCGTTGATGTTAATGTAAATCCTGAAGGAACAGGTTCTGTAGAGGGTGCCGGTGAGTATGAGATTGGCGCAAACGTAACTCTTATTGCACATCCTGCTGAGGGATACAGATTCGATCACTGGGTAGATACACTTGGTAATACGGTTGCCTACTCT
>R22__coassemble_1129_pt1 | contig 14269 bp, 10 predicted proteins | sample R22__metabat2_low_PE_040 | metagenome-assembled genome bin R22 | reverse complement strand
GATTCAGATAAGATGCTTAATCGTAAGGAAGAGTTCCTCGAGACAATGCAGGGACTTCTTAAGAAGAATGGTTATGACATCATAATCCTCATGATTACTGACGTTCTTGCAGAAGGTCCTCACCTTCTCTACATTGGTAATGACGATACAATCCGATTCGCATTCTCAGTTGAACCTGAGGACAATGAGATTTTCCTTCCTGGTGTAATGAGCCGTAAGAAGCAGATTATTCCTATGCTCACAGCTTTGTGGGGTTAATTCTATCTTATATATTCAGATATCCCATTCCTTCGAGCCAGTTAATTGGTTCGGAGGAATTTTTTATTAAGATGTCGTTAATCTTGCCGAATGGACGGCTGCCAATAAAGGCCTGAAGTGTATCAGTGCCACGGGACGCTGATAGCGGAGACGGATGAGTCGACCTAATCATGTGCCAGTTGACCGCATTACATGAAGCGGCAATCTTCTCGAACAGATTAATGGCAGGCACTCCCCATCCTACAAAAACAACAGGCTGAGGCTGCTCAAGGCAGATTCTAATAATGTCTCCAGTGAATTTCTGCCAGCCAAGCTTAGCGTGGGAATTAGCTTTGCCCTGCTGCACAGTAAGCACAGTGTTCATCATGAGGACACCCTGCTTCGCCCAGGATGTAAGGTCACCATCAATTGGCATTGGCACTTCATACTCAGCGCAGAGTTCCTTGTAAATATTACGAAGACTAGGTGGAAACTTAATTCCTGATGGCACGGAGAACGATAGCCCCATAGCCTGTCCTTCCTCATGGTATGGATCTTGTCCAATAATTACGACTTTAACATCCTGCGGTGCCACGAGATCAAGGCTTCTGAACACATTCTCGCGAGGCGGATAGATAACCATCCCCTCTTCTCGCATAGCATCAGTCTGCGCCAAAAGCTTCTGAGAGATATCAGCAGCCTCAGGCGTGCAAAGTTCTAACCACTTATGTAAGTTCTCAGACATCATGGGTTAACTTCGCAGCTGTCGCTATATACGACTCTGTCCTGACTGTCTATGAATGTAATAGTATATGTGCCGCCTGGAAGATATGCTGGTGAATCAGGCATCTGGTCAGCATAGAAGCAGCCAATAATTCTGTTATTATCACTCTTATACACGATATCACCATCGTACTCTACGACGTAATATACGGACTGAAGTCCAGCGCTATCACCGAATTCGATATTAAGGTCGATTACATTAACGTGTGTATATACAGCACTATTCTGGTCATCACATAAAGCCCATGAGCCTGTCACATTATCTGCGAGTGGTGAACCAAATGGAAAAGTCACATTATAGAGAGTTCCATAGAAGTCCTCTGCGAAGTCATCTGGGTTATTGATTACCCACTCGTCATCCTGTGTAAGTCTGAACTCAAGTGTCACATCGAAGGTTATTGTCTGCTCATATGAATTCATAAGTTCTACCATAGCAGCTACATCAGCAGGATTGCTCTCAATAGCTGTCAGATAATCCTTTGTAGTGATGGTATATGTAACTGAACCCTTGGCATCATCTGTAGAACAGCTATAATCAGATACTTCGTAAGTAAGATCAGCCATAATAGCATCTACTGGTTCATACTCGAACTCATATTCGGCCAGACAATCACGCGCAGCGGCTTCATTCTTGCAGACATCAACCATAGAATCGATATCATGCTCGATTGCATTTCCAATGAACTCTTCACCAATTTCTTTGCACTTGTCAGACGCATCGTCACCGCACGCTGTAAGGCCCAATGTCATAGTAACTGCCATGGCAAGAGCCATTAATCTACCCTTATATTCCTTCACTTTATACCTCCATATACCCTGTAACAATGTTACAAAGCAAGCAAAATCAACACTTTGGCGCTTATCCCTCTAATGCACCAGCAACCTTCTTAAGGTTACTAATAATTGGGAGATGCTGAGGACAAATCTCCTCACACTGACCGCACTCAAGGCACTCACTAGCCTTACCAGCAGTAGCTGAGAGCTCATCATACTCGCTCTTACCCTCACCGCTTCTTACATACTCACTATACAAATCAAAGTATCTAGGAATTGGAATATTAACTGGACATCCGCCAGTACAATAAGCACATCCTGTACAAGGAATTACTTCTCTTCCAGCAATAATCTCGCCCGCCTTAAGCACGAGAGCGTTCTCTTCTTCTTTAAGCGGCTTAAAATCCTTCATATATGAGAGATTGTCATTCATCTGATCCATATTGCTCATGCCGCTAAGTACCATCTCTACACCAGGACATGAAGCTGCGAATCTTACAGCCCACGAAGCAACAGACAAATCTGGCTCTGCTTCCTTAAGCATTGATTCTACTGACTCAGGCACATTAGCGAGCTTACCACCCTTAACTGGCTCCATAACTACGATTGGAAGGTTATGACGGCGCGCTACCTCATAGCAAAGTCTTGACTGAACGTCATTGCTCTCCCAGTCGAGGTAATTAATCTGAAGCTGAACGAACTCCATCTCTGGGTGCTCTGAGATAACCATCTCGAGAAGCTCTGCAGTATCGTGGAATGACAATCCAAGATGCTTAATAAGACCCTGTGCCTTCTTCTCGAGAGCCCAGTTAAAGCAATCCATCTCCTTATATCTGTCATAATTAACAGCTTCAATATCGTGAATGAGGTAATAATCAAAGTACTGCGCGCCAGTCTTCTCTAGCTGACGGTTGAACACTACATCTCTGTCAGCCTTATCCTTGAAGAACCCAGAATGAAGCTTAGTCGCCAGAGTATAACTCTCTCTAGGGTAACGGCTTGTAAGGGCCTCCTTAACTGCAGACTCGCTTCTGCCAGAACAATACATAATCGCTGTATCGAAGTAAGTAAAGCCTGCCTCCATATAGGCATCAACCATCTTCTTCATGTGTTCGATATCAACACTTGATTCATCCTTAGGATCAAGTAATGGAAGTCTCATAAGGCCAAAGCCAAGCTTCTTAGCACCCTCGAAAATGTTATCGCTCATATACTACCTCACAAATTATTTAGCAATATTATTATAATTGTACCACACACTATTGACACACTTCGCGGTGGGGCAACGTATTATATAAGCATATTAACGTTAAATGAGGTGCTTATTTTATGGAAAAGCGTATTTTTGAAGGATTAGACAAGCCAGTATCCCTCTTAGGATTCGGATGTATGAGATTTCCTACTACTACAGATTCAGAGGGCAAGACAGTAATCGATGAGGCTCGCGCAGAAGAGATGATGACTACTGCCTATAACAGCGGCGTTAACTACTTCGATACAGCGTATCCATACCATAATGGTGAGTCCGAGCCATTCACTGGTAAAGTTCTTGATAAGTTCCCACTTGATTCTTACTATCTTGCTACAAAGCTTCCTGTATGGCTCATCAAGACTGCAGATGAGGCTGAGGCTATGCTTCATAATCAGCTTAAGAGACTTAACAAGGATTATATTGATATCTACCTCCTCCACGCACTTAACGAGGAGAAGTTCCAGGCTATGAAAGATGGCGGTGTAATCGACAGGCTTTTCGAGCTTAAGAAGCAGGGCCTTGTTCGTAATGTTGGATTCTCATTCCACGACAGCTATGAAGTGCTTAAGAAGTGGATTGATGTAGCACCTTGGGATGTAATCCAGCTCCAGATTAATTACATGGATACTGAGGATGGTCCTGGACTTAGAGGCCTCGACCTTTGTAAGGAACGTAACATCCCTGTTGTTTGTATGGAGCCTGTTCGTGGTGGACTTCTTGCTAATATTCCTGAAGACATGATGACTGAGCTTAATGCTACAGAAGAAGGTCGTTCACAGGCTTCATGGGCTCTTAGATTCGTGGCTAAGTATGACATCATCAAGGTTATCCTTAGCGGCATGACTGAGGAGTACCAGATAGAAGATAACCTTAAGACATTTGTAGATTATAAGGAATTAACTGACGAGCAGATGGAGGCTGTGCTACGCGTTCGCGACGAGATGAACAAGCGCGTATATAACAAGTGCACAGGATGTCGTTACTGCATGCCATGCCCTGCAGGAGTTGATATTCCTAAGATGTTCCACCTCTGGAACGAGTATGGTAAGTATAAGAATCCTGGACATACTCTCTGGCACTACAATAACGAGTCCAAGCCAGAGGAGTTCCCTGATAACTGCGTTCAGTGTGGAATGTGCGAGGAAGCTTGTCCTCAGAAGATTAGCATCCGCGAAGATCTTGTTAAGGCGTTGGAGTGCTTCAAGAATCTCGGCTAATCTTATTCACTAATGGGAATGTAAGAATCGCTTTGAAGAGATCACCGTCAATCTCTATATTAAGTGTGCCGTGCTGAAGTTCAGCAAGACTTCTGGCTATGCTAAGTCCGAGACCATTACCTTCAGTATGTCTTGACTGATCTCCACGAGTAAAACGCTGCATAAGCTCTTCTTCTGAGATGTTAAGTTCATCTCTGGATGTGTTACGGAAAGTAATCTGCGCGTTCTTATCGACCTTGGCAAGAGTAAGATATACGCGTGTTCCTTCCTGAGCGTACTTGCAGATATTATTCATAAGATTATCGAAGATTCTCCACATGCGTCTGCTGTCGGCCTGTATAGTAAGTTCATTCTCAGGAACTTTTGTAATTAGTGTCAGTCCAGCATTAGTAAGCTTCTGCTCATATTCTCCTGAAGTCTGAGACACGAGTACATTAGCGCTACAATCCGCGAATTCAATATCGATATTGCCAGTTGACGCCTTGGACGCTTCAACAAGATCGCCGATAAGTCTCTTAAGTCGAGCAGACTGACGGGCAAGTACTTCGTTATATTCTGCTATCTTAGGGTTATCACACTTTTCCTTAGAGATTAAATCAGAGTAATTAATAATCGATGTAAGCGGAGTCTTAATATCATGAGAGACATTAGTAATAAGTTCAGCTTTCATTCGCTCACTCTTAACCTTATCATCTATAGCCAGAGCCATACCATCAGATACGCTGTTAAGATCATTGGCATGATTTCTCAGGCTTCCTCGCATAATGTCAGTATTAATCCTGTATTCGAGGTCTCCATTAGCAATCCTATGCGCACCAGTTATTAGCCTGCTCAGGCAGACAATCTCCCACACAAGGAATGGAACAGTTATAACTTTCTCGATTCCCCATAGAAGCATTATGTCTTTCTTGCCTGTCGCTAGCATTAGAAGCCATCCCTCACCTACAACTATTACTAGGATAAGAAGTAGATGTTTCCTGATATATGGCAGAACCGAATTAGTCGCACGTACTAGATGGGCAATCTTAAGCACTACAAATCCAATGATACTATTACCGAAGCATTTCCTGCGCTTAAGTCTTGATACTATGCACATAAAGAGTGCTATACACAGCAAATATGCCAAAGTAGCCGCAGCAACTGCTGTCGCTAAGAACTTCACATGCCCAAGCTTAAGAATACTTCTAATAAATTTTATGATGAACACTTCAGCTACAACCGCCATAGCGATAATCAAATCAGATGGGACTGCATCCAGCAGTCCTCTGTGTAGCTTAGCGAACTTTCCACGTCTTCCAGATACCCTTACAAGTTCCACTGAAGTAATAATCCACATCATTATTCCAGCACCCATAATGTACCATACGCTTGACATGTATCTATACGTAAAATCGACACTATTCTTAATGTCAGTAATCCACGCTGGGGCTTTATCATTCTCAATCAACTTGACATTCCATGTGTAGACAAAACTTCTATGACCAGGTAATTCGTCATTGGTATCAACGTAATTTACTGTCGTATATCTATGAGCGTCTTTGGTATTTATCGCAATGGAATACTTATATGTGAAGTCCCATTCGTCGAAAGTATCTGCATGCTTTGAGACAAAAACCTGCGTTCCAGAAGCACTTATAACCTCAAACTCTATGAATCCAAAAGAACCCTCTACCACACGTGCAGGTTCATAGTAATTAGTCTTATTGTAATACCAGTTAACAGCATCCTCTATTAATGCATATGATTCATTGGATATAGGGAGCCTTATACCAATAATGTCATGAATCGCATCCTCGCTTGTCTGAGGAAAATACCCTAGTTCTTCTTCAATCTGATTAACACCATAACTCACTATCAGACCGAAGACTATAGCGAATACAGAGACTACATTTATAAGAATAAGCAAGAACTTACCTGTGACGCTTCTTAAGAATCTATTCATTAGTTACCAGCCTCAAACTTATATCCTTGTCCGAAAATCACCTTAATGTATCTTGGCTCAGCGGGATTAATCTCAATCTTCTCTCTTAGGTGTCTTATATGAACTGCAACAGTGTTATCAGATGCAAAGGCTCTCTCCTTCCATACTTCAGTATAGATTTTCTTAGGGGAGAATACCTTGCCTTCATTAGACATAAGAAGCTTAAGTATATCGTATTCCTTAGGTGTTAATGTAACCTTGTCGCCATCGACAGTAACGCTCTTGGAACGATCATCAAGCTCAATACCTCCCTGTATAAGGACGTTCTCTTCACTTGTTTCTTTGCTTCCTCCGAACCTTAGGTATCTTCTAAGCTGAGACTTTACTCTCGCTTCCACCTCAAGCGGATTAAATGGCTTAGTTATATAATCATCAGCCCCAACGTTAAGTCCAAGAATCTTATCTGAATCTTCACTCTTGTATGTAAGCAGAATTATAGGGACATTACTTATCTGTCTTATAGTCGCCATAGCAGTAATTCCATCCATAACCGGCATCATAATATCCATAAGAATGAGGTCTATCTGCTGATTCTTTACTGCATCCACCGCTTCTTTGCCATTGGTCGCTGTAATGAGATTATACTCTGGGTCTGATAAATAAATAGTAAGAGCGTTGACGATGTCCTTCTCATCATCACAGATTAGTATTGTAGACATATTCAGTCGCTCCTTCCTCAGTATATATCTATTGTACTTCAAAGTTCCTGAACCACGATTAAGATTTGATGAAGAAAATTGTATAGTATATAATCTCAGTCCACTCATCATTGCAATTTGCGTATGATTATTTCTATGAGCTTTCATACTCAATTCCTTAAATAAGCAATTGAGTATGACATATCAGCAGCAGCTTCATACTCAAACTCCATTATTTCCCATTTGAGTATGACAAAAACACACTTAACAACTTAAGAATTCATACTAATTCACCATCTTCTGCTACTTGAGTATGACAGCACCACTTCAAACACCTTAAATGTCATACTCAATCGCCATATTCTGTTACTTGAGTATGAACTAGATAAATAAAAGTCATACTCAAGTCCCTATTATTCGAGAATGAGTATGACTTTCTAACAAATCAACTGTAAGATTGCCAGCTACTTAGCTAACGGAGTTCAAGTTACAAATCATAATGTGTGCATGTACTTATGCATGTAATGCTCATAAGCTCTGTCTCGAGCCTTATCTCTTCTTTGCTTGAAGTCATGCATGTAAGAACCACTTACTGAATTTGTAGCAGAGAATCTGTATACAATCGCAGCAATGTTTGTACTGTGATCTGCGATACGTCCACAGCTATAAAGAACATCATTAAATACGAAGCCCTGCTCAGCAGTACAGATACCTTCTGACAAACGCTCTACGTGAGTAGCCTTAAATGCATCACACATCTCACTAATTACAATTCTAAGTGGAACAATATCAGCTGCATCCTCTGTAATTCCGTTACGATAACAGTTGATAGCCTTAGTATATACTTCCTGAACGGCGGCAACGATGCTTTTAAGCTCTTCCTGAGCCTTAGGTGAGAATGCGATATGCTTAGTATTAAGCTCCTCAGATGACTTAGCCATATAAGAAGCGTGGTCAGCGATTCGCTCGAACTCTCCGATAACCTGGAGAATCTTAGAGGACTTATTCTTGTCAGCCTCTGACAGGTGCTGGGTAGTAGTGAGCTTCATAAGGAAGGCTCCTACCTTATCCTCATATTCATCAATACGATCCTCGTTCTTGGTAATGTAATCGAACTCTTCCTGATCAAATTCACCAAGAAGCATTGTTGTAGCCTTGTTAAGTCCTGTCTCTACTCTGTTAACCATCTTACTCATAAGGATATTACACTCGTTGATAGCGATAGATGGTGTAACCATGATTCTCTCATCGAGCTGGAACTCTTTCTCCTCATCCTTAGACTTAACGATAACATTCGCAAGCTTCTCGAGGAATCTCTGGAATGGGAACAACAGGATTGTATTAACGATATTAAAGATAGAGTGGAATGTAGCGATACCTACAAGTCCAATTGTCTTGTTCATGAATGGGAACTGGAATATAGCATTAATTCCATAGAAGATAGAAAGCCAGAGGATTGTACCAATAACCTTAATTGCTACGTGGATAACTGTAACTCTCTTAGCTGCTCTGTTAACACCAAATGAAGAAAGGATAGCTGTCATACATGTACCGATGTTAGCACCCATGATGATTGGAATTGCCATAGCCCATGTGATATGACCTGTACCAGAAAGTGTCTGCAAGATAGCAATTGATGCCGCTGAGCTCTGAATAACACCAGTTACCATAGTACCGATAAGCACGCCGATAAGTGGATTAGAGAACGCTGTAAGAAGTGCAGTAAATGACTCCATCTCCTTAAGTGGCTCCATAGCGCCAGACATCATGCCCATACCTGTAATCAGAATCGCGAAGCCAAGCATCATGGATCCGATATCCTTACGACGCTGGTTCTTGCTCGTCATGTGAACAATCATACCAATCAGCGCGAAAATCAAGCAGAAGCACTTAGGGTTCAACAACTGAAGGACGATACTATCTTTACCGCTTAATCCACTAAGCGAGAGGATCCACGCAGTAACTGTAGTACCTACGTCTGATCCGAAGATAACTCCGATTGTCTGACCAAGCTCCATGATTCCTGAGTTAACGAATCCTACGAGCATAACTGTCATCGCAGATGATGACTGAATAGCGATAGTAATAATTGCACCTACTGCAAGTCCCTTGAATGGGTTATCTGTTGCCTTACGAAGGAGCTTCTCGAGCTTACCACCTGCTGTCTTCTTCAGGGAATCTGAGAGAATACTCATACCGTACATGAAGAATGCAAGTCCACCGAACAATGTAATTATCGAAAATAAATCAAATTTATCCACAAGCATTATTCCTTTAACATTTGATAGTGCATAACACACCACTCTTATTGTAACGTGGACCACGTATAATATTCAATTAAATTTTTGTATATCTATGACACATTTTTAATGTGATTTCCTTCAATTTGTCATATTATTCTCTACCAATCATTGTGCTAGTATTATTCTGTAGTTAAAGTGGTAGGGAGTAACATAAATGCGTAAAAGAATCGCTTTATTCATGGGTGAATTGTGCCGTGAGTTCCAGTCTGATTTCTCCAGATGTATAAGAGAATTTGCAGCATTACGAGGATATGATGTTTTCCTTTTCGCGAACTTTGGTGCTTATACAAGTACTTCCATGTATGACTCTGGCGAGCGCGACGTAATTTACATTCCTGACTTCTCCAGATTCGATGGCGTTATCAACCTTGCTGATACCTTTGATATTAAGGGTATGGAGGAATTACTTCTTAAGCAGATCAGAGAGCACAGCGACTGTCCTGTAGTGTCAGTTCGTAATGGCGACCCTTCCACTTATCTTGTTAAGTTTAATGATTATGACACTGCATATAACATGGCCAAGCATTTTACTGATGACCATGGATTCACACGTATTTGCTATATGGCGGGTCCAGCGGATGCGCCTGATGCTGTTATCAGACAGAATGCTTTTATGGATGCTATGAATGATGCGGGTATTACTATTCCGCAGAACGCGATTTTCCATGGTGATTACTGGAACTTCCTGTCTGTCCCTGCTACTGAGCAGTTCCTGACAGCTTATGGTGATGAACTTCCACAGGTTATTATCTGTGCTAATGACTATATGGCTCTTGGTATCGCTGACGAACTTAAGAAGCGTGGAATCAAGATTCCTGACGATATCTGCATTAGTGGATGCGATGACATCATCGAAGGTAATGGTTATCGTCCTTCCCTGACTACTGTACGTATGCCAGTATCCAGAATGGCGACTTCAGCGCTTGATATTATCGATAGAGTTAACCAGGGACTTCCTCAGGAGAAGGTCATCCAGGTTACAGGAGAGAATCTTCTTAAGAGAAGCTGCGGCTGCTGCGAAGCTATCTACTCCTACGACCCTGCACCTATGATTAACCAGATTCGTGAGGACTTTGTAAGCATTAGACAGGCTAGTCTTATCTGTACCGATATTCTTAATTGTATTACTGAAGAAGATAAGCTTCACATGATTGACAGCTACTTCTACAGAACACTTCTTAAGAAGGCGCACCTCTGCCTTTGCTCGCACCATGATGACGAGGGTGATGATGCACCTGCATATACTGAGAAGATGCGCTACAGATGTGCTTTCCCACTTAAGGATGAGATTAATGAGATGCCACTTATTAATCAGGAGTTCGATAAGAGCGACATTATTCCACCTGAGCTGTATGGTGATGAACCACAGTTCTTCATGGTCTTCCCTCTTCATAACAAGAGCAACACTTATGGTTATCTTGTGTGTGAAGATGGCGGTAATTATATATCACCTTTTATATCAGGTATTACTTCAGCCATCGCTGCTGGTTATGAGGACCTTAGAATCCTCGAGCAGTTCGCTGAGTTCTTGGAGATTAAGCAGCAGAATCTGCACGATCCACTTACTGGTCTATATAACAGACGTGGATTCGATCAGCAGGTTAGCTCATTCATGGCTAGCAATCAGGCAACTCAGGTCCCTATCTCATTTATCAGTGTAGATATGGATTCTCTTAAGTATATTAATGATAACTATGGACATCCTGAGGGTGATGAGGCAATTAAGATTTTCGCGGATCTTCTTAAGGATATGGTTGGCCCTAATGATGTCGTGGCGCGTGTCGGCGGTGACGAGTTCCAGATTCTTCTTACATCACCTGATGTTAAAGAACACGAGAACTTCATCTCCAAGGCAATGGTGACAATCGCCATCAAGAATGACCTTATCGAAAAGCCATACGACATCCATGGTAGTTTTGGTGCGTATTACACACATAGTAGTAAGTCTACTTCCTCCTTCGACTGCCTGCAGATTGCAGATAAGCGTATGTATGAGCAGAAGCGCCTGTATAAGGCTTCTATTAAGAGTCCGAAGAGATATTAAGTTTTTTCACATTAGTTGTTGACACGGTGAGTGTTGTACTGTATTATCCTATTAACCTACTAATCCGCTAGGTTATATATGAATTATAGGAGTTGAACCATGAAAGACATATTCCAGCGCCTCGTAAGAGCCAATTTCAGATTTGGGCGAATGTAATACTTAACTTACTTACGGTATCTAACATTCAAAATTATTAAAACAAATATGAAAGAGGTAAATTAATATGAGTAACTATAGATTCGAGACACTTCAGCTTCACGTAGGTCAGGAACAAGCAGATCCAGCAACAGATTCAAGAGCGGTACCTATCTACCAGACAACAACATATGTATTCCATCATTCACAGCACGCAGCAGACAGATTTGGTCTTCGCGATGCAGGTAACATCTACGGAAGACTTACAAACTCTACTCAAGATGTTTTCGAGAAGAGAATCGCAGCCCTCGAGGGTGGTGTGGCAGGACTTGCAGTAGCATCTGGTGCAGCAGCAATTACATATACTATTCAGGCACTTGCTAAGGCAGGCGAGAATATCGTAGCACAGAAGACAATTTACGGCGGTTCTTATAACCTCCTTGCACATACACTTCCACTCTACGGTGTAACAGCTTCATTCGTTGATATCCATAACCTCGCTGAAGTAGAGGCAGCTATCGACGATAAGACAAAGGCAATCTACATCGAGACACTTGGTAATCCTAATTCTGATATCCCTGATATCGATGCACTCGCAGAGCTTGCGCATAAGCATGGTCTCCCTCTCGTTATCGACAACACATTTGGTACACCATACCTTATCCGTCCAATCGAGCACGGAGCAGATATCGTAGTTCACTCTGCTACAAAGTTCATCGGTGGTCACGGTACAACTCTTGGCGGTGTCGTAGTAGATAGTGGTAAGTTCGACTGGGCAGCATCTGGTAAGTATCCATGGATCTCAGAGCCAAACCCAAGCTACCATGGTGTTAAGTTCACAGATGCAGCAGGCCCTGCAGCGTTCGTTACATACATTCGTGCTATTCTCCTCAGAGACCAGGGCGCAGCTATATCGCCATTCAATGCTTTCCTCCTTCTCCAGGGCACAGAGACATTGTCACTTAGACTTGATCGTCACGCAGAGAATACAAAGAAGGTTGTAGAGTTCCTCGTTAACCACCCACAGGTTGCTTCTGTTAACCACCCTTCACTTCCTGATCATCCACAGCACGACTTGTATGAGAAGTACTTCCCTAACGGCGGAGCAAGCATCTTCACATTCGAGATTAAGGGCGGCAAGGATGAAGCATTCAAGTTTATCGACAACCTCGAGATTTTCTCTCTCCTCGCTAACGTAGCAGACGTTAAGTCACTTGTTATCCACCCTGCTACAACAACTCACTCACAGCTTAATGATGAGGAGCTCAAGGATCAGGGCATCTCACAGGCAACAATCCGTTTGTCAATCGGTACAGAGCACATCGATGACATCATCGCTGATCTCCAGAAGGGATTCGACGCACTCTGATTAAATTAATGCACTAACAAGGGGGGCTGCGGCAGCGCGGCCCTCTTTTGTTGCCTGCTTTTCGTTCGGGATTTCATCAAAAAAGCTTGTTTTTGCAGAAATTAATGAAACACTTCATCAATTTTCGCGAAAATGCCCGTTTCTTGATGAAAATTCCATTCCATAGCGCGATCGATGGTAGCAACTCACTTAAGAGCCGCCTTCTTCTTATAATGGTAATACACACATATGCATACGATAGCCGAGAACAGCGAGCCTATCGGGGCCGCCAGGCCCATCGGATATAAGGTATGCGGGAAGAACTTCGATGCCAGATAGGCGCCAGGCACTCTAATCAGGCTGACCGACAGGATATTATGTATAAACGATACAATCGACTTACGATCACCGCTGAAGTATCCGCTGAAGCAGAAGTGCACAGCGGCCAGCATACAGTCGATAGAATATGCCATCAGGTACTGGCTACCAGCGGCTACAATATCCGCTTCGCTTCTGAAGATGGACACAAGTACACCTGGAATAATCTGTGAAATAATGAAGCACAGCGCGCCCCAGCTTACAGTCACAATAAGACCGAATCTGAGCGACTCGCGGGCACGCTCTGGCTTGCCGGCGCCCATATTCTGCGCAGTGATGGCGGAGATGGCGGATAGGAACGCCGATGGGACTAGGAACATGAAGCAGATGAGCTTCTCGACTACGCCGACAGCGGATGCGACTACAAGGCCACGGCTGTTAGCGATAATGGTAATGATGATGAATGCCACCTGAATGAGGCCGTCCTGGAGGGCGATTGGAATGCCGACCACGTTAACGGCTCGGAGCATCCCCCTGCGAATGCGGAGGTCTCCCCTACTAAGGCCGAAGTCGATGCTGCCACGGCGCATGTGAACCAGCGCGATGGCTACACTGAGGCCCTGGGCGATAACGGTCGCGAGGGCCGCACCTGATGCACCCTTACCGAAGTAGCCGACGAGCACAAAGTCGAGCGCGATATTAATGACGCATGCGATACCGACGAATACCATCGGGCTTCTTGAGTCGCCCGCACCTCTGTAGATACTACTAATTACGTTATACGCGATAATGAGCGGCAGGCCGAAGAAGCAGATACGCAGATAGCGCGCGGTCTCCACCACAGCTTCTGGCGGCGTCATCATGACCTTGGTAATTGGATTAACCAGTAAGGACAGAATAGCCGTAAGCGCCACTGCCAGCACCGCGAAGTAAGTGATTGATGTACCAGTCGCAGTCGCCGCACCGCGCTTGTTGTTGGCACCAATAGCACGGGCAATCTCGACGGTAGTACCCATAGCAAGGCCGACGATCATGACGGTCAGCATGTGCATTACCTGGCTACCAATCGCGACTGCAGTCGTCGTCTCAGAACCGTTATAAAGTCCCACCACAAACATATCCACCAGGCCATAAAAGGTCTGAAGGAAGCTTGACAGCAGGTATGGCAATACGAAAAGCATCATTGTCTTTTTGACATTGCCGGTTGTGAGGTTATTACTTGCCATATATCACACCAAC
>R22__coassemble_1123_pt1 | contig 14351 bp, 11 predicted proteins | sample R22__metabat2_low_PE_040 | metagenome-assembled genome bin R22 | reverse complement strand
GAGTTAATCAGATCAAGAAGCTTAGTTACCTGTTCATTCATTAGTTATCTCTTATATAGTCTTCTACTGCCTTTGCAGCGTCCTCGAATGACTTGAATACTTCCTCACGCTGATCCTTAGGAATGTCAGCAAGTACATAATCTATAAGCGCCCAGTTCTCTGGTACAGGACCTGTTCCAACTCTTACACGTGGAAAATCCTGAGTGCCCATACAAGCAATGATTGACTTCATGCCATTATGTGTGCCGGCACTTCCCTTAGGTCGTACTCTTATAGTACCAACCCTGATATCAATATCATCGTAGATTACAATAACATGCTTAGGGTCAATCTTATAGAAGTTCGCCATAGGTGCAATGGACATTCCAGAGTAGTTCATGAAAGTCTGTGGCTTAAGAAGAATCACATCCTTACCTTCGAACTTGCCCTTACCGTACAGTCCATTGAACTTAGTACGATCCATCGATATTCCCATCTTGTCAGCAAGAAGTTCCATAGCAAGGAAGCCGCAGTTATGCCATGTGTAGGCATACTTATCTCCTGGATTACCAAGTCCAGCTACGAGCCAGATGTCGTTACCCATAAATTAGACCTCCGACCTCTTACGGTCAAGCTTAATAAAGTTAGCGCCACGCATACGATTACGAAGCGCAACCCACTCATCCTTATTAACCTGCTTAGATCTTCCAATTCCAAGACCAAGTGCAGGAACGTCAGAAGTGATTGTGGAACCAGCAGCGATATAGCTGTCCTTACCAAGAACAACAGATGAAAGAATGTTAGAGTTACCACCGATAAATACGTTATCCTCGATAGTACATCCAACCTTATCCTGACCATCGAAGTTACATGTTACTGTACCGCATCCGAAGTTAACATTCTTACCTACTGTAGAGTCACCGATATATGTGAGGTGTCTTGCTCTTGTGTAGTCATCAATTGTAGAGTTCTTAACCTCTACGTATGCACCGATTGTAACGTGATCCTTAATGATTGTATTAGGTCTGATATGGGAGAAAGGTCCGATTCTACAATCAGCTCCAATGATACATGTGGAAGCAATAGATGAATCAATTACTGTTCCGTCTCCAACCTGTACACAATCAAGTCTAGAATTCTCACCGATAATGCAATCCTCACCAATAGCTGTATTACCCATAAGTGTAGTACCTGGAAGAATGATTGTATCCATTCCAATCTCTACAGCATAGTGAATCCATGTAGAGTCTTCGTCGATAATCTCTACACCATTATCCATGTGCTTACGGAGAATTCTCTTGTTCATAATCTTGTTAGCCTGCATAAGCTGATAACGGTTATTGACACCAAGTGTATCTTCGAAATCACATACTACAGAACCAACTACATTGCCATCTCCAATGAGAATAGCAATTGTATCTGTGAGGTAGTATTCCTTCTGTGCATTCTGTGCACTTAATCTTCCAAGAGCAGAGAGAAGAAGACTTGTCTTAAAAATGTACATTGATGAGTTAATCTCGCGTACTTTTCTCTCTTCCTCAGTAGCATCCTTGTGCTCTACAATTCTCAGAACATTACCAGCATCATCTCTGATAAGACGTCCATAACCTGTAGCATCATCAGCTACAGCAGTAATTACAACTGCTGCAAAATCATTATCGCTCATAGCAGCAATTGCCTTATTAATTGTAGAAGCGCTTACCATAGGAGAATCACCTGGAAGAACGATTGTTAATCCATCTCTTCCCTCGAGGAAAGGTGCTGCCTGCATAACAGCATGTCCTGTACCAAGACGCTGCTCCTGGAACACATAAGCTACTGATTCACCAAGAATATCTCTAATCTCTTCCTGCTTGTCACCGACAATATAAACCTGCTCGTTACATCCAGCTTCACAAAGTGCATCAGCTACCCATTGAATAATTGGCTTGCCTGCTACCTGATGAACAACCTTAGAATGCTTTGACTTCATTCTAGTACTATTACCAGCTGCCATAACTACTGCGCATATATCCATTTGTGTCTATCTCCCATAAAGCATAATTTGCAAACTAATTATAACAAATAAGGCTTGTCATTGGTGTATAATATGTGTGATATTTTAATTAACGCTGGAATAAATAGGAGTAAATTATATGATTGCAATTTTGTTAGCAGCAGGTTACGCGACACGTCTATATCCTCTTACTAAGGATAAGCCAAAGTCACTTCTTCCTTTGGGCAACAGATTGATTATTGACTACATTATGGATTCCGTTGATAGAATTCCTGATCTTAATAAGGTAGCTCTTATCACAAATAGCAGATTTGCTTCTCAGTTCGAAGAATGGGCTAACAGTCAGGATAGAACAAACAAGGCTCCAATCGTAATTCTTGATGATGGAACAACAGATGATTCAAATAAGCTTGGTGCTATTGGTGATATTCAGTTCACTATTGATAAGCTTGGAATTGACGACGATATTTGTATTCTTGCTGGTGACAACATATTCACATATAGTATCGAGAATATGCATGCATTCTTCAGAGAGAAGAACGCACCTACACTTGTTGGAATCCGTGTTCCTGAACTCCATCAGCGTCAGAAGCTCGGCATAGCAGTAATTGACGATAACGGTCAGATTATTGATATGGAAGAGAAGCCTCAAGAGCCTAAGAGTGAGTGGGCAATCTATGCGACTTATTTCTACAACAAAGAGATAATACCTATGGTTAAGACATATCTTGATGAAGGCAATTCACCTGATGCTCCTGGTAACTTCCCTTCATGGCTTTATAAGAGAATGCCGGTCTTCGCATTCAAGGACGACGGTGGCTGTATCGATATCGGTACTCTCGAGAACTATGAAGCAACATGCAAAGAGTATGAGAGCAAGATTTAATCGCTTCACTTTTTTTATAAGCATTCTAATGGTCTTCTTATGTCCTTCGTTAATAGGAGGATGCGAAGACCATATTAGTGTGGAGGAAACTTCAGCTGTCACAACTAGCGAACAGACAACTGCTGCTCCGACAGATACTCCTACACCAACTCCATCTCCAAGTCCTACACCTTCACCTACACCATCTCCTTCACCTACACCAGTTCCAACATATGTTGAGCCAAGGTTTGAAGAGGTATGGTACAACGGCTTTGTGGACCCAAGATCCGTTCGTGCGACAATTGTAGAGAATCCAGACGATATTACAGTGTTGGTTAACAAATACTATGCACTAGAGCTTGACTATGTCCCTGATGACCTTGTTCTGGCAGAGCATTCTTTTAATCAGCAGGTACGTGCAGAAGTTAATGATGCATGGAACGCCATGTATGACGCCTGCCTCGAGGAGACTGGTCAGGGCTTGCTTCTTGTATCAGGCTACAGAGATGCGAATATTCAGCAGTACCTTTTCGATCGTTCCGTTAATCTTAGAGGTCTGGCATTTGCGTGTATGAAGAATGCATTGCCAGGACGTTCTGAACATCAGACAGGATTAGCAGTGGATCTTACCCCTGCAGGCCACGACAACATTATGGATTTCTTTGATGAGACAACAGTTGGACGCTGGGTGTGTGAGCACGGTCACGAGTATGGATTCATACATAGATACAAGGAAGAATTCATGTATGAGACTGGATATGGAATAGAGGGCTGGCACTTCAGATACGTCGGACCGGAACTCGCGACATATCTACACGAAAACCACATGTCACTTGAGGCATATTACGGCAAGGAGCAGGTTGTGCCGTGGGATGAGTAGGAAAAATTATTTATTGCACTCAGGTCCTCGTCGCTTCGCTCCTGCGGAATATCGTGCAACAAATAATTGCTTCTCCACATAGGTTTCTCGCTCAGGTCCTCCGCGCTACGCTTGTGCGGAATATCGCAAATATAATTGTCTTGAACTTTTCTAGTTAACAACATATAATGACTTCGAATCCAAGGTAGGGTGTAATTCCCGACCGGCGGTGATTCTCTAACGATAGTTAAGAGATAAGCCCGCGACTCCCGCTTATCAAGTGGGACTGACACGGTGTCATTCCGTGGCCGACGGTAAAGTCCGGATGAAAGGAGTCTATTTTTTATGCAGAAAAAATCACAAAGAATTCTTACCATCAACATTGTATGTACAGCTCTCTTTTCAGCAATGGCTGTAGTTCTTATGAACGTTGAGACTGCACTTCCTCTCTTCCCAGAATTTTTGAAATTCGATTTCTCAGAAATTCCAGTTCTTGTTGGATCGTTCTCATTGGGTCCTATATACGGTGTCATCATTGAACTGTTTAAGAATCTTCTTCATATTCTTACAATGGGATCGTCGACTGCTTATATTGGTGAGCTTGGTAACTTCGTAGCGGGAAGCGTATTTGTATTTACTGCTGGTATGATTTACTCTAGACATAGAACACGTAAGGGAGCAATCATAGGAATGATAATTGCGACTATTTTCCTTGGCCTCTTCGCGATTCCGTTTAACTACTTTGTTACAATGCCTATGTACGGAATTAACAGCGGAAGATTGACAATGGCCCTAACTGTTTTCGCGCCATTCAATCTTATTAAGGGCGTAATTATATCCTTTATTACTTTCTGGATATACAAACCATTATCCACATTAATCAATAGAATACGTAATAAACAGTAATTCAATATAAAGCCTGGGATACCTTGGTTCCAGGCTTTTGTTTTTACCTTGTTTGGATTTCTCAGAAACCTTGGTCATGAGATATGCGGCACCTCCTCGCGAGGTGCCGTTTGTGCTTAATTTGATATTTTTGTCGAAAATGTGACATTTCTTCATATTTGTAGATAAATTAATTAATAAATATAGTGAAATGCGCTTCAAATCCATTTATAATGTATTAGCAAGGATTTGCAATTAAAAAGTTTGGGGAGGTTTAAATGAAACTTTTAAAGAAGATTAGTGCAATCTTGGCATCTGCTCTGTTGTTCACAACAGTTGGTATTGCTACACTTGCACAAAACGCAAACGCAGCAGGCGAGGTAGGACTTACTATCACACCTAGTGCCCCTGCTGTATCAGTCAATAACCCTATGGGACCTGCAATGAGTGTAATAAAGATGGGTGCTACACCATACATTGATGTTGCAGTGTCAAATGTCTCATCTGTATACACAATTGAGATAACTGAGGCATATCAGCACCAGAGCTCAGGACTTTCTAGAAGACAGACAGGGCTTTCCCTTTCTGCTAATCCAAAAGAAGGTACATATTGGGATGACAATGTAGTCTACACAACATTAGGTGATCCAACAACTGCAACTCGAGTTACACGTGTTACAGCAGAAAATATGGATCGTTCAATGAATGTTTCTTACAATGGCTATTCATACAAGTCCATCCAGACTGGTTGGTATCGTGTTAGAATCTTAGGTAACTCAAATAGTGTTCTTCAGACTCAGTATTTCTTCATTTCTGGAGACGTTGCTGCAGACGGATTCTATCCTAACTACAATGAAGTATCTATGACATTGGCTCCAGGTTATATGGATAGTTACAACACTTCAAGAGGATCTGTTCCATGTTACAAAGTTGGACTAACTACTCAGATCACAGCAACTCTTAATGGTGCTCCAGCTGGTCAGAAGGTTGAGTGGACTATCCATGAGGCTTTCAGTGGTTCACCTAGTGGCTACATTTGGAGCCCAGCTATTGGCGGAGAAGTAATTAACAGAAACAATTCATTCGTATTTAATGATCCTAGCATCATTTCGAATGGATACATTAAGAGCAATCCATATAGAATTGAGGCACGAGATGAATTTGGTATTGTCATTGCATCACAGGAGATTATCGTTAAGGCTCCTTCTTCAGTAACAATCGATGGTAAGCCAGCAAGCTTAGATGTTCTCGATCCAGAGAAGTGTGATGATTTGACAGATGACGCTAAGTCAACACTTCCTGCAGTTCCACATGATGTTGTTGTAACATATCCAACAACTCCAGAACCAACAACTGATGAATTCCAGGTAATGGGTACAAAACCAGCTGAGCCTGTTGGTGTTACAATTGATGGTCAGCCATCAGATGTCAGCAAGGTTACACCTGACGGAAAAGATCTCACACCAGAGGCTAAGAAGGATCTTCCATTAGGCCCACATCAGGTAGTAGTTGACCTCGACGATGGAACAAAGGAGACTTTCACTTACGATAAGACTCCTACATCTGTAACAATTGACGGCAACCCTGTTAACCCTGGTGTTGTTACACCAGATGGAAAGGATATTACTCCAGATGCAAAGAATGATCTTCCAGTAGGTCCTCACACAGTTGTAGTTACATATCCAGATGGATCAAAGGATACAATAACTGTTCAGGGTACAAAGCCAACAGGCAATGGTAACGGCAATGGATCCAACAACGGTAAGGAGACAGGTGTAGCAGGATTCGTAGAGAGACTTTACACAATCGTTCTCCAGAGACCTTCAGAGCCAGCAGGTAAGGCAGCTTGGATTCACCAGCTCGTAACACATGCAAACACAGGCGCAAAGGCAGCTGAAGGATTCTTCCTTTCTGATGAGTTCCTCGCTAAGGATTTACCTGATGAGGATTGGCTTACAATCTGCTACCGCACATTCTTCGATCGTGAGCCAGATGCTCAGGGTTATGCAGAGTGGATGGCAGTACTTAAGAGCGGCGAGTCAAGAGATCACGTACTCTGGGGCTTCGTAAACTCTAACGAGTGGGCATCAGTATGCTGGCAGTATGGTATTAGATCTGGCGGATTCGGAACACCTAATACAAATGGTGCAATCCCAGAGAACGAAGTAACATCATTCGTAACAAGACTTTACACAACATGTCTTAAGAGAACAGCTGACCACGATGGTGTAGTTAACTGGTCTCTCCTCCTCATCAACGGTGATATCACTGGTGCTGAGGCAGCAGAAGGATTCTTCTTCTCATCTGAGTTCACAGGTAAGGGTGTTAATAATGGTGACTTCGTAACAAGACTTTACCAGACATTCATGAACCGTACACCAGATACAGCTGGTTACAACGCATGGGTAGGACAGCTTAACGGTGGAGCATCCAGAAATGAAGTATTCAACGGCTTCACAGGATCTTCTGAGTGGGCTAACCTCTGCGCACAGAGCGGTATCGAGCCTGTATAATTCGATTACTAATTGGTAATTACTTTTGCTCCGACATCTTATGGTGTCGGAGCTTTTTTATTAACATAACGTTTTCACAGACTATATCTGATCTGCTGTATAATTTATGTAGTAAAAGGGGGGATTTGTATGAATCGAATTAGGAAATTTGTTGCCTTATTGCTAGTTACTGTAATTGCTAGCACATTTATGATTATTATTCCGTCTAATTCGGTTAATGCATCTTTATCACCATCTGATATTCACCTATCACCAGGAACTCCCAAGACAATAGATGTTGGTTATAGCTTGCCGATTGATATTACTTACATTGGCATTACTCCTTGTATTGATTTGCTGGTTTGTAATAGGTCTTATATGTCCTCAACTCGCATTTTGTATTCTGAGACAATTGAATCTGCGTCATTTGTTAATATCTCATCCGTCAGCTATCTTAACAGTTCTAATACCTTTCGAGATGCAGTTGGATTAAGATTGGATTCTACTAATATCAAAGCAGAATACTTCGATGATGAAGGGAATCTAATTCCAGGATTTTACAATATAACCTTCTACTCTGATGGTGGGAACTATTCTTCCTTTTACGAAGTTACAGGTAATCCAGATGATGGTGTATATGACGGTTCTTATGATGCAACTATTACGTTAACTCCTAATATGGGCACATCATACACTGGTGACTATGTATATGGGTTTGCAAAATCAATTACAGCATCAGTAACTGGATACGATGGAGCGAAAAACTACAGTCTCTATTACTATGATTCATCTACTAGAATAAGGAAACTTGTTTGTGGAAAAAGCAACGAGACAAAGAATGAAGTAACATTCCCAGCAACTTGGGCTTCAAGCGAATATGTTAATGAATACGGCGAATTTATTAGTGGAAGATACATACTAGAATGTAGAGATAGTCATGACGGTTTTATTGCATCATCCTCTATCCAGCTAACAGGAAAGGCAGATGATGGTAGTTATGCAAGATATCCATCATCTAGTCTAGAGATTACTATTGGTGAAGATTACGAGATGAATACTCCATCAGGTAATCAGATGATTAAGACAATTGGTATAACATCTAGAATAACCGCAGAAGCAAATATCGTCGGTTATAGTGGAAATCATATATGGCAAGTATATTATCTTCCTTTTAACAATGACAATGATTATCAGTGGGGAAGAGAGTATATAATTAGCACATCAAATAACTCTACATCTGCTTCGCTAATCAGCGCCAGAGCAAGTGGATACGAGTATGGTGATAACTATAATCCTGGAATGTATAGAATAGTATGTAAAAATGCAGAGGGATTTGAAATTGCCTCGGCTATGATTCGTATCACGGGCGATGAAGACGATGGTATATACCCAACTCCTTCACCTATAGATACACCAACTCAAACCGAACCTGCTCCTCAGCCAGAGACACCAACTATTGAAACAACGCCACCTGCTCAGACACCTGCTGTCACACCTGTTGTTACACCAGCTGTAACAACTCCAACTCCATCTGCTAACGCTAGTGAGTCAGGTACCGCCGGATTCGTAGAACGTCTGTACACAATTGCACTTGGACGCAGCTCTGAGCCAGCAGGTAAAGCTAACTGGATTAAGGCTCTTCAGACGGGTTCTACTGGTGCAGAAGCAGCCAAGGGATTCCTATTCTCAGACGAGTTCCTTAACAAGAGTATGAGCGATAGAGCTTTTGTAACTACTTTGTACAGAACATTCTTTGATCGTGAGCCTGATGCAGCTGGTCTCACAGCTTGGATTGATGCTCTTAAGAATGGAACATCTAAGGAAGATGTAATTATGGGCTTCATTGATTCCACTGAGTGGGCAAATGTATGTCTTAAGTATGGAATTCCTTCTGGTGGTAATGGCGTAGCTAATATCACAGTTGAACCTAATGAGAACATCGTTGCTTTTGCTACACGCCTCTACACTACCTGTATGAAGAGAGATCCTGACCAGTCAGGTCTTATGGCATGGGCAAGACAGCTTGCTAATCTTAAAGACACTGGAACTAATGCTGCTCATGGATTCTTCTTCAGTGAAGAGTTCCTGGCTCAGGACATTTCTGATAGTGAATTCGTCACACGATTGTATCTAACTTTCATGGGGCGTAATCCAGATTACGGCGGCAAGAAAGCTTGGGTAGAACAGCTTCAGGCAGGGGTAAGCCGAGAGGAAGTATTCCAGGGCTTCGCACAGTCTGATGAGTTCGGTAACATCTGTGCACAGTATGGAATAATTAGATAAAGATTAAATCACATAAAACTCTGCGACTTCCGCATCTGACGCTCACGTCAATGGGACTAAGCAGAGTTTTATTATGCGTTTTTTAATCTCGCAGGGATTCGTTAGATTAGTGTCCTACTGCAGGCTCAGTGCCTTCGTTTACCCCGAACAGATAGTTAAAGTATCCAGTCGACAGTACGCCTCTCATATAGGTCATCTTATCTGACACCAGAGAACGCACAGCATCTACATATCCATCTGGAATCACTATAGATTCATCAGCTGGAATGAACTGTCCCCTGGAACTTAGATATGTACCAAGATCAGTCTTCCAATCGTAATTGGTATTGAAGTAAATAGGCATAGTGTCAGAGAACACATCGCGTCCTGGTAGAAGTCTGGAATCCCACTCGCATCCGAACAGATTAAGCAAAGTAGGCAGAATATCTATACTTGATACTGGTGAATCCACGACGATAGGATCCTGTTCCTCCAGTGATCCACACCACATAATTAGTCTGTTATGGTCACGCTCGACATAATTAGTTACTTCATATCCATAAAGTTCAGACAGGTATGGCATATTACCCGGAGGCGCATCACGATCAAGTCCATATGGGAAGTGGTCAGCACAGATTACAATAACTGTATCATCAGCCTTGCCACAAGCTTCCAGCTCTGAGATAAGATACTCCATGGATCGGTCCAACTCTATATTAGCTGCTTTATATGCCCTGACTCGCTCTGAACATACTCCATCAAGTGACTCAGTCTCATCCCAGTGTGCGCGTGACTGCGCGTTTGCACCACGACTGTAATTACTGTGTCCACTTACAGTCATGTAATAGACGTTAAAGTGCTCCTGATTAATGTATGTAGGAACTGTTGCTTCGAACATCTGAAGGTCACTCTCAGGCCATACAGGATCTACAAATTCCTCGAGTCCGTTACCCCATCCGATATAACCTTCAGAATAACCGAGTCGATTATGTGTCTGGTGACGGGTGTAGTAAGTGTAATCATTGTTGTGGTACGCGATACCATAGTATCCTTCACGGTCAAGCGCTGCACCCATATTGAAGTACGCATTACCTCTTGAAGTCATATGAGGAACTGATGATCCACCATCCATTGGAAGCATGCCGAAGATATTAGAGAACTCTCCTCCTGTAGTTCCTGCTGATGCTGGCACATAGAAATCATTAAAGTTAATACCCTGTGTTGCCATGCGATAAAGCGTTGGCGTAAGCACAGGATCAATTGCCTCTGCTGTGAATGCCTCAGCCGTGATAAGCACCAGATTCTTTCCCTCGAACATACCTGTATACTCATTCGTCATTGAAGGCTCAAGCGAAGCGCAGTACTCGTTAAGCTGCTGGATTCTACCTGATGAATTCTCAGCCAGATCATCGAAGTCTATATCCATAACCTGTGGTGCAGGCGTAGGTGTTGGTGAAGGTGTTGGCGTAGGAGTAGCATCTGGCACAGTAGGCACTGGAATTGGTGTTGGAGTAGGAGTTGCAGTAGGCGCTAATTCCTGAGCTGCGTCAAGAATCGCATTAACGTCTTCCCTATCTTCCTGCGAACCGAATTCATCGTTTCTGCCCCAGATTAGATAATGCAAATCAAGTCGTAGTGTCTCCGACAGACCAAACTTTTCTTCAGCATTCTGGAAGCTGTATTCCTTCTTGTAGATATTGTATTTATTATCAGAGATTCTGATGAGCGCGTAATTCGCCAGGAAAGCAACTGGAATTAAAAGAAGCGCGATAATCTTAGTCCTCTTGCTAACATCACTTGCAGGGAACTTATGCTTTGCCATCAGAATAATGAGAGCTACACTTGGTGCCAGGAATAACACAATTCTAAGAATTCCCAGAGGAGAGAACAAAATCTCCAGAATAGTTCCCATAAAGCCTGTCAGCGCATCGTCCTGACCATTCACAATAGTATTAATGTCATACAGAACCTTGAACTGCTCGTAGATAAAAATCTCCACAAAAAACGGCACCATCAGAAGCAGACTGACCACTACAGTAGCAATCTTATTCCACTTGCCCTTAATAAAAAGGATGATGAGTCCCGGAATCAGACCAAAATACAAAGATGCCAATAACACATGTGGTAATGACGCTACAAAACCACCGCCGTGTACAGAAAAACCTAGCACACATTCATAGTAAAATATCAGCGCGGCGAAAAGCCCCAGAGGTACGAGTCCAACTATCTTCTCTTTAGACATAAGTTAGCATTACCCCGATAGCTTTAATTGATTCACTCCACTGTGGATCTACCACAGGGTATATATGAGAAGCATCTTTGCCCTCTCCTGAGATGCCTTCGAAGAAAGGAACTTTAGTCCCCTGCTTCTCAAGTCTATCTCTGAGAGCATAGTTCTCATCTCGTAGAAAATCTTTATCTCCAGTAATTGCCACGATAGGCGCTATACCATATTTATCTACTAGCTTAGAAAGGTCAAATACAAACTCAGGAAGATTAGCCTTCTCTTCCTCTTCTGCGAAGAAATATCCAGGGAAAGTATCTGGAGAAGCTCCATAGGTACCACAAATTGATACGATAGAAGCTACCTTAGCATCACATTCTTCTTCGATTCCAAGCTCTTCTCTTACTGCCTTCTGAGTCGCGAGGTACGATGCCATAACTGCGAGATAACCGCCAGCTGAGTCTCCGATAAAATGGTATGTATCGAAGCCATGCTTTTCGCTGATTACGCGAATAGCGAGGGCGATGTCATCGAACAAGCCGAGGCAGTCTGTATCAGGGAGTTTGCGGTAGTTAATATTGACCACAGGAAGGCCTGACTTAAGGGCAAGGTGCATGCCAAAGTTCTTGTTGTTAACCTTATCACCATATACAAACGCACCACCGTGAATCATAAAGAACGCTACCTTGGATTCAGGTGCACCGAGAGGTGAGTAGACGTCGTAAAGAAAATCTTCGCATGGTTCATCACAGTAGCAAAGATTCTCGAATACTCCCACGCCATCTGGATAAATAGTAGACTCAAGTCGTGGGATGTCATAGTGTAGACAATTCTCTATAAAATCAATTCTGTCCTGATCTGGTGAATTAGTATTAGCAAGCACAGCTTTTTCCCCCATCTTCTATCTATCGCTATATTATTAGAAAACACGTGCGAGCTGTGTTACTTTTTGGTTATAATTAGTCCTATGAATAGCAATTATCCACAACTTGAGAAGCTTAGCGGAACAATAGATGGCCTGATTTTTGATCTGGATGGAACCATTCTGGATTCCATGAATCTATGGACAGCTGCAGATGAGTCATTCCTAAGCAAACGCGGCTTCAACGTAACCCCTGAATATACAAACTATGTAAAGATTGTCTCCATCGAGGAAGCAGCTGACTTTACGCGCATTAATTACGCGCCAGATATGACTAATCAAGAGATAATTGATGAGTGGCACGCCTTTGTGTCAGATGGTTACAAGAATAAAGTTCAGCTCAAGCCTGGAGCTTATGAGTATATTCAGAAGGCCCGCGAGCTTGGCTTCAAGATTGCATGTGCTACAGCACTTACCAGACCTAATGCGGAGGCTGTTCTTGACAGATGTGGCGTTACCAAACTTATTGACGTGCTGTTAACTCTAGATGATGTCGCAGGAATACGCGATAAGCGCGAGCCAGATATTTATCTACTTGCCGCATCTAAGCTTGGATGCGAAGCGCCTAGAACACTAGTATTTGAAGACGTTCCTCAGGCGATACAGGGCGCCAGACGCGGAGGCTTTAATATCTGTGCCGTTTACGATGCAGTTGGATGTGGAAGTGATTCGGTATGGACAGAAATGTGTGACGAATCTAACTTCCAGATAACTAACTGGTAAGTTCTTAAAATTTATTTGTTATTTCGTCACGATTTGTACAAATTTCGAAGGCATAATGTCATTATGAATTATAATGAGAGTAATATTTTCTTCAAGAAACCACTATCTTTTGTAATCTCCATGGCGGCGATTGCATTGATTGTTATCGCGTCATTATCTGTACAGAATCTATTCTTCGACACGTCTGTTCAGGTTTTTATATCAATATTTATTGGAATTCTAATTACAGTTCTTAACTTCAACTGGGGAACACCTGGATTTATGGTATCTATGGTGCTCATCCTAATGCAAGTTCTCTTGTATGGATTCGAATATAGAAATTCTAATGAACCTGTAAAGCTCTATCTCATTGGCATCGCGCTTATGTCTATGGTTGTCGGAGTCATGTTCAGAATCTTCTTCAGACGAGTTCAGGACGATATGAATTCTCTGTATGAGAAGTTCGAGCAGGAACAGACAAGAAGAATTAACAGCGAGACAAAGGCTATGATCGAAGATACTGTTCGCCGAACAAGTCTTATTGTTAAGCACGAAGATGTTAAGCCTGATGTATCTGATGTTATTCAGATGTCCATCTCTAAGCCAATCGATACTCTTACTACTCTTCCTAACAGAGACATGCTTATCGAGAAGCTTGATAGCATTATCGAAGCTACAATTAAGGATGGCCAGGAATCAGATGTAGAAGCTGCTCCAATTAATATCATCTACATTATGGTAGAGGATGAGCAGCGTTTCTCTAAGCCACTCGGACATCGTATTGTTGACCTCTTTATTCAAGCTATGGCACACAAGCTCAGAGAAGCTGTCCACCCTGCTGACATTGTAGGCCGTATCTCTCGTAATGAGTTCGCGATTGTAACTAAGAGAATCGCTAGTGATAATGAGCTTGATGCATATGTTAACCAGCTCCGCGAGGTAATGCTTGAGACTGATACATCTACATTCAAGTGCGGTATCGCACAGTTCCCTCGCGATGGAAGATTCCCTGGCGAGCTTATGCATTACGCTGAGGTAATGATGCGTGACCCATCACGTAAGGCTGAGTTTGAAGCATCTAATGGAACTGTATTAGCCTCCATTCCTTCTGACCAGCTCAGAGTTGCATTTTACAAGGCAATCAGCGAAGATTAGATATCTGTTT
>R22__coassemble_959_pt1 | contig 16147 bp, 13 predicted proteins | sample R22__metabat2_low_PE_040 | metagenome-assembled genome bin R22 | reverse complement strand
AACGCAGTGCTATTACTGCTGAAATGGATAACCCACCTACTACACTTTGGTCCGGTGTCGTTCTTCGAGGATCCGAGCGCACACGAGAGATACTTGTGGAGTTTGTGTCTGATTCACTAGAGCCACACGAGATTATTATCTCCAATTCCAAGCGTTACCTTGATGAATGCGGGCTTGCTCGCGCCATTAATGACGCGGCTGAAAATTATAAAATTAACGGAATCACCCTTCGTATGAGTCGAAGCGCTGGTGAGAAAAGAACTCGTGGCGGAAAGCGCGTAGTTCTCGCCGGAAAAGACTACTACAGCGAAGAGCTTCTTGGACGTAAATTCCAGATTAAGGCGGGAGCTTTCTTCCAGGTAAACATACCTCAGGCCGAAGCGCTATACACCCTCGCAGGGGAAGGCACTGAGACGGCATCAAGTGTGTGCGATATATACTGCGGAACCGGATCTATCGGTCTGTCTGTAATCAGAGATGGCCAGACTCTTCTTGGCGTGGAAAGCGTGCCAGAAGCAGTTGCCTCAGCGAAAATCAATGCAGCACTCTCGTCCATAGACAATGCAAAATTCATATGCAAACCAGCAGAGAAATTCAGCTTCGTGGGCGAGGGATTACCTTCACCAGTAGCAGCAATTGTTGACCCTCCTCGCGCAGGAATGGATATAGGCTTTATCAATCACCTGCTTAAGCTTAATCCTGAGATTATCAGCTACGTATCATGTGACCCTGCGACTCTGGCAAGAGACCTGAAGCTAATTGTCGAATCAGGAAAATATGTGATTAGCAGAGTGTGCCCTGTGGATATGTTCCCTAACTGCTCGCATGTCGAGACGGTTGTCTTGTTAACCCCCCTTAAGAAATTTGATGATTAATCACATTGCAGTATGGCGGGGGCAAGCTGAATACTATGAGATTATAATTCAGGCACCAGATAATAAAGGAATCCTTTATATGCATCAACAAGTATGTAGTTCTCAGCTACATAGTCGAATACCTCTCCAGGGTTTTGCCAGTTATCTTCTTTGTAATTTTCTGAAATTACAACAATTGTTTTCTTTGGTAGATTCTTCGTGTAATTCAAAGGACTATCCATACCGCTAAAATCATATGGAGAGTCAAAGGTACCATCAAGTATCGAGAAAACAGCCTTTGATTCAGAGATTATTACAGGTGAAAAACCTAATTCTCTATAGTAAGCATTCTTAGAATTAATATCTCTATGTCCTTGAAACGAGAACTCAAGCGGAACATTTCTGAATTCTGTATCTCCCATATAATCATGACGAATTATATCCATAGCTGATACAGAAATAACACACATAAATACAAGGGCAAGCATCACATTCTTGATGACTACAGATATTTTCTTATAGTCTAATTTAACTGAATTAACAAATGTACAAAGTGTAACAATACTTGCAGGTGCTAGATGGGAAGGAGTCGCAAACGGTAAGGCAACCGTCATCATAGCGATTGATAACGCTATCATATACAAGATGTCCTTCTGGTCTTTGTTCTTAATGTATGCACGGACAGATAATGCCAACCCAATAACAATTAATAGAATAACTGCTATAGTTAACAGGCTCATAGGATGTGATCCTGTTCGGCTTCCGAATTTTAAAAGCGAGAACAAACAATTGTCCCAGAAATCATAGAAAATATTATTGGCCAACAAGTACACAAGAAGAGACACACATGGGATTGCCACTCCTGCGAAGAACAACAGCACCCTTTTCTTAAGTGAAATGGATGACTTCAAATAAAATAGGAATACCACTTCAATGATTAAGACAATAGAACCTGATGTTTGTCTGAACATTACACTTAGTGCAGCAATTAAACCGCATAGAAATACACTACTACTCTTTTCTACTTTCTGCCGATGAATGCAAATAAGAATTAGTGCACAGAGGAGCAACATTGTGTTATATGTTATGTATCTATTCCACAATAACAAAACCATAGTAGGGACAATTAGTGAGAGATGCGAACCTAATACTCTTTTGTTAGTTAGATAAATAAAGAACAATACAATTGCGTAAACCACAGCCGTTGATAATCTGTACACAAGTAGTGTCTGACAAATTCTTAGCGGTATGGAAAAGATAACAAAAAACAGAGGCATCTGAATCATGTTGAAATCAGAATATGGAGTATACCCCATAGCAATTCCTCTAGAATAATTGTAGTCCCATATCTCATCTAGCTCCCCAAGAGGATTGGAATAAAACAAAGCTACGCAGGATATCACAAGTATTATGAATATCCCTACGTTCAATTTATAGTTTCTTGTGGCTAACCTATCCATCAATTAGCTTCCCCTTAAGCCAAAAATCTTTACACAACCATTATAAATACAAGTTACACTTACAAGTAATAATGCCATATGGCCAATTATCACGCAACTTGCAGGCAGAATTCTTGTATACTATAAGGACACAATTATTGAAGGTGTCATACGATGAAGATTTACATTGATTTTGATGACGTTATCTGTGAGACAGCCAAGTGCTTCACAAAGATTGCAAAGGACTTATTTGATATTGATGTTCCTTATAGGGAGGTTCAATTCTTTAATCTCCAGAAGTCATTTGATTTAAGTGATAAGCAGTACGACGAGCTTATGAGAGCGGGGCATGTTCCTGAGACTTTACTCTCATATGAAGAGACTCCTGATGCTTCTAAGATAATTAACAAGTGGATTGATGCGGGACACGAAGTCTCAATCATTACCGGAAGACCTTTTGATTCATATGAGCCTTCAAGGAAATGGCTTGACAATCACGGGCTTAATCGTGCTCCGCTATTCTGTGTAGATAAGTATGGTCGCGAGGTTTTCAATCAAGATGCTACATATAGTATGACTCTAGCTCAGTTATACGAGCTAAAGTTTGATTTTGCCGTTGAAGATTCACCTGCTGCTTTCGAGCATGTTCTGCATTTTGACAATTGCAAAATAGCTGTATTCAATCGCCCATGGAATATTAATGAACCACTACCCAATAATGATTTTGTCAGATGTGACGGTTGGCATGAAATTGACAAGGTTCTGTCTAATCATTGTCTCCGCTGATTATCTTCGTACAAAATCCTTACCAACTACGTACAAAGTAATAATTCCAAGGAAGCCGCCAATAATATACACAACAATCATATTCATCTCAGGTGTAAGAACGTCACTCATGTTAAGTGCATAGCGGCCGTCATATTCATATACTTTCACTGTCTGATTAATATGGTATTTCTCATGAGCACTTATAATTGACTGCTCAACAGTGATATCAACTGGCTTTCCATTAACATCGATATTAAAAACTGTGAAGTAATCAGTATGCGTTGAGCTGAAGAAAGTCTTTGGATGATACTCATCATAACCATCCATATCCGTAATGATTCCGTCACTTACAACTACATCATCACGATGTACAGAATCGTTATAAAGCTGCATTGCAGGCTTATATAAAATGACACCTGCTATGTATAATCCTACAATTAAAAGCATAATGATTTTCTTCATTACAATCCCCTCGGTTTTTGTTTTGATACACCACATTATAGCTTATTGTATAATACATATAATTCTCTATGTGCGATAAAAGACACACTAAGAAGCCACAGAAGTTGTGATTTAAACAGGATTTATCAGATATGAAGAACAAGCGAATCAAAATCATCTCTATCATTGCTGTAGCTGCTGCGGCAATTGCTGGTGGAACTTTTCTCTATAGACACTTCCTGATTAGCCAGATATCAAAGTCGGTAACACTTGAAGCTGGTCAGCCAATTGCCATTGATCTCTTCTATACTGGTGATCCATCCAAGATTGGATTCGTAACAGATGTAGCGTCTATAGATACTCGTGTTCCTGCTGAACATAACATCGAGTTAAGAATGGGATTATTCACCACAACTAGCACTCTTACTATTGTTGATACCACCGCTCCAGAAGTTCAAGTGCGTCCTCAGACAGTCTTTGCTAATGAACTTCCAGACCCTAGTTCATGTTTGTCTTCTGTCACAGATATGTCTGCTACTACAGTCCGTTATACTGAAGATAATCCTGATATCAGCACCGCTGGCGATTACAGTATTAATGTCACTATAACAGACGCTTATGGCAATGAGACAATCATTCCTGTACCTTTTACAGTATTTGAAGATAATTTTGGTCCTGTCATCACAGGTACACAGGATTTGGTTTTCTATTCAGATGAAGCTATTACTTACCGCCATGGAATAAGCGTCATCGATAATTATGATACTAACCCTACATTGACTATTGATAATTCTGAAGTCAACGCAGATGTTCCTGGTGTATATCCTGTTCGCTATATCGCTGAAGATATCCACGGCAACCGAACTGAGGTTGAGATTAATCTGACAATAATTGAACGCGAATCTGATTACAACCCAGATGAGTACGTTATGCAGCTTGCTCAGGAAATACTTGATGAGATAACCACTCCTGAGATGAGTGAAGCAGAGAAGGCTTTTAACATCTTCAATTGGTCTCGCTACAATATCCGCTACGTTACTATGGAGACAAATGATGACTGGAGAGAATGCGCTATCGATGGCTTCAACTCTAGAAAAGGGGATTGTTATACTTTCTATTCATGCTGTAAAGTTATGCTCGACTGCCTTGGAATAGAGAATATGTATGTTGATCGCTATCCATACGTTACCAATCATCACGTATGGAATCTGGTAAAGATCAATGACCAGTGGTATCACTGTGATTCTACATATTCCAGCCATTACAGCGGTTTCTTATTCATGTATATAGATAGTGAACTCCCTGAAGATGACAGATTCGATGAAGAGCGTAACGGCCTCCCTCCTCGTGCTACAGAATCTGTCCAGGAATACCTGAATTACGACAGCTGCACAATAGAAGAAAATTAAATTTGAAAAATTTTTTCAAAAAGGTATCCCCCTGAATTTCTGCTCTTGTCTTATAGGTATAATACCAATCACAAGACAAGGGAGAACACCGCATGTTATTCGCAATCCGCACATCAACAAAAAGCTTAATCAACGAAATCAAGACTAGAGACGCAGGCGTAGTTGAATCAATACGCCTCATCTTCTTGCTTATCCTTGAGATTATGAGTTTGTTTCTTCTGAAAATCAGAGGATTCGTTCAGGGTGGCGGATTCATGGATACAGTTAAGTCTATGGGATGCACTAACATTAACTGGATTGCCTTCTCTCTTATTGTGGCTCCTGTAATCTTTATATCAGCAAAAGTTGTAAATAGATAATAATCATCCAGAGTGTTCCCATTCCTCCGTATTAGTTTATACTAAGTTCATACGGAGGAATAATATGTTTGCTTATATATGGCCATTGGCATTAATAATACTTTCTAATACTGTCTATCAGGTGTGTGCTAAGTCAACACCACAGCAGATGAATCCACTTGCATCACTGACAATTACATACACAGTTGGTGCAGTCATATCGCTTATTCTATATTTTGTGCTTAACCGAGATGCTAATCTTATCCGCGAATATACAAAGGTCAATTGGGCGCCATTCGCATTAGGACTTGTAATTGTAGGTCTTGAGGTCGGATATATCTATGCATATAAGGCTGGATGGCCTGTAAGCACTGCCGCTACCGTGCAGAGTTCATTCCTGGCGGTAGCTCTTGTTGTAGTTGGACTTCTGGCTTATGGCGAAGCGCTTAACTGGAATAAGAAAGTAGGCGTAGCAATATGTCTCGTAGGTTTGTTCCTTATTAATATGAAGTAATCAGGCAATAAAAAAGGATGGCTCGAAGCCATCCTTAATTATTCGAGTCATATCCGTCAGCCATCTGGTTGATGATTGATACCCTTCCAGTATGAGTATCATAGCTGAAGATTTCCCAGAAGTATCCTGAACCACCTGGTGCATAGAATACATACACTGGCATTGCTGAGTTAGCCATATATACTTCTACTCTTACACCAGAATTAGCAATGTCCATATCGCTATTTCTACTGTAATCAAATACTCCATAAGTATAAATACCTGGCTCTGGCTGGTAGATGGATACTGTCTCAGGACCATAAGAATCTGTATCATCCCAGTCCAGATCAGCGACAGCTACATATCCATCATCTGTATATGAATTGAACTCCTGATTGCTGAAGTAGACATGACCACAATCACCATTATCAAGTGCGCAGAACAGATGTGAATCAAGGTCACTTGGTGTAGCACCCCATGTAAGAACTACTCTCATCTGACCAGCTGCCAATGATGAGCTGATAGATCCGTTCTGATTCTCATTATTGTGGTTACCAAAGATACAAATATTAATGAATCCGCTGATATAATCCTCGTCCTCGTCCTCATCCTCATCATCAACATCAACTGCTGAATCAACATCTGTATGGAAGTTAAGTGTATAGCAACCAGCGCTAAGATTATCTGTGTAATAGTAACCATAGCTATCTGTATCACATGTGCTGATAACGTCACCATCAAGGTTGTTATAACCTTCTCTGATATCTACAACGAGATCAGATACACCCTGATCACCATTAGTAGCACTAACGATTCTACCTGAAGCTGTACCAGAACCTGCATAGAGGCTTGGAATAACCTGAACTACAGAGTTGTATGCTTCCTGTGAACCAGCATATACCTCATACTGCTGTGTTGTGCCGATACTGTCATTGCCCTCGAATGTAATCTCGTAGTTACCTACTGTAAGATCATCGAATGAATAGTAACCATCAGGTCCAGTTACAGTAGATGCTGTATACTCTTCATCTCTGAGTTCGTCTGTACTATGAACTGTTACAGTAACACCACCAGTAGGATTACCATATGAGTTACCAAACTCAGCCTCAGTAACAACACCGCTAAGTGATACTGGAGTATCAATTACTGCCTGAACCTCATCGAGAGCATCTTCGAGATCTTCTGCATCATCACCACTTACGGAATCAATACCCTGATTAAGAATGGCTCTAGCATCATAGTACTTGTTCTGAGCCTTATACATCTCAGCCATATTTGTGTATGCCTCAGCAAACGCTGGATCAAGTTCAATGAGATCGTTATAAGCAGCAATAGCCTCTTCATACTTGAACTCTTCCATGTTTCTCTCAGCAAGCTTCTTATAATATTTAATATCATCCTGCTTCTTCTCGTGATACTTATAGGCAAGAATACCTGTAGTAGCAGAAGCTGCAAGGAAAAGAACACTAGTAACAATTACTGGAACAACATTCTTACGCTTCTTAAGTGAATCCGCTGATTTCTTAACATTATTCTTATTAACAGCAGGTGCTGCCTGTGGCGCACCACATAAGGGACAGAATTTCTTACCTTCTGGTACCTGTCCACCGCATTGACTACAAATCATGGAACCCCTCCATATAATTAATAACTCATGTAATTTTACACGCAAATGAGTCTTAAAAACAACCGCATTTTGTGGCATCATTAGTATGTTGCTAATATTAGGGGGAATATTATGAACAACATGGAATTAACCATCACTGTCATAGACAATGGCAAGCAGCCTTATGATATAACTCTTAACGCCGCCATTAAGACAACGTATACACTTGGAAAACTTCAGGGAAATGATTATATTCTCGAGTCTCCAGTAGTATCTAAGAATCATTGCAGATTTGTATATGATCACGGTCAGTGGATGATCGTAGATAATAATAGTAGTAACGGTCTTCTCTATTACGATAATAAAATATCTTGTAAGTACCTTGTCGATGGCGACATTATACGTATCGATAGCAGAGAGAGAATAGCTAACGGCGTGCTTTTCGTGGTTTCCAATTCATCGTCATCAGCTAACTGGAGCATGTACCAGCTTAGACCTGACGCACAGTATAGAATCGGTCGTGACGAGAGCTGTAATATCAGAATTAATAATATCAACGCATCCCGTGTTCACGCACTCGTTTACTTCAAGGGTAATAGTTATTACCTGATGGATAACAAGAGTACTAACGGTGTTATCATTAACAACTTCCCTATTCGTGGCGAGGTTCAGCTTAGAGAGCGAGACGTTATTGTCATTCCTGGCGCGAGATTCATTTTCTCTCAGGGCGTACTTTATACTTGTCTTTTTGAGAAGCGAGGAATATCTGTAGATGTTCAGGGCGTAGTCGTTAAGCGTAAGCGTAAGTTCAAGTCCTTTATCACAAGCGACCACGTTAGCCTTAATGTTAAGCCTGGTGAGCTTGTAGCCATCATCGGTGGTTCTGGTGCGGGTAAATCTACACTTCTTAATGTAATGTGCGGATATCTCCCACCGAACGAAGGTAATATCTACATTAACGGTATCAATCTGTACGATAACTTCAACTCATTGAAGAAAACAATCGGATATGTTCCTCAGCAGGATATTGTATATGACAACCTTACCCTAACTGATATGCTCAGATACGCTGCGAAGTTAAGACTTCCACGAGATATATCTGATGAAGAGATGATGGGCGCTGTCGATAATGCCATCTCTATGGTTGACCTTGTAGAGCAGAAGAACAGCTATATCAAGCAGCTTAGTGGTGGTCAGCGTAAGAGAGCCAGCATCGCTGTAGAGCTCCTCTCCAACCCTAATCTTCTGTTCCTTGACGAGCCTGCTTCTGGACTTGATCCTGGTACAGAGCGAAGTCTCATGCACTCACTTCGTGAGATGGCTGATAACGGTAAGACTGTCATTCTCGTTACTCATAGTACACTTCAGCTTGAGATGTGCGATAAGGTCATCTTTATGGGTAAGGGCGGCAGACTCTGCTACTATGGCTCATACAAGAATGCTCTTCAGTACTTCGGAATCAAGAGCATCGTCGACGTGTACGATCATCTTAATAACTATTCAGAGCACTGGCAGAAGACATATCTTGACATCTGTCCACCATTTGCGATTAATCACGGAGAGGCTCCAAAGTCTTCCGCATCTTCAGGTAAGAGTAAAAAGCAGCTTCCTGTGCTTGTATCAAGATACTTCAAGCTTGTCTTTAATGACACACAGCGTCTGTTACTCCTTACCTTCCAGGCACCAATACTGGCGCTGCTGATATCTATCGTAGCTAACGGCAATCAGTATGACGATTATTCGATAACCAAGAGTTTGCTTTTCGCGTTATCGTGCTGCGCGTTCTGGGTAGGTATGCTTAACTCCATTCAGGAAATTTGTAAGGAAAGAACCATTCTTCGACGCGAGTACATGACGGGTCTCAAGCTCCATTCTTACGTCACTTCGAAAATCATAGTCCTGGGATTCCTGGGTCTTATACAGAGCCTTGTAATGGTTGGTGTGTTCTCTGCTACAGTAGGTCTCCCTGAAAAGGGTGTGGCATTCCATCCATTTGCAGAAGTGTTCATAACCGTATTCCTTACAGCACTTGCTTCCACTGCAATGGGCCTACTCGTGTCTTCACTGTTCAACAATGCCGACCGTGCCATGACAGTAGCTCCTATTCTCCTTCTTCCTCAGATTCTTTTCTCAGGACTTATCTTCCATCTTGAAGGTGTGACAAAGGTTATCTCCTGGTTCGCGATCTGCCGTTGGAGTATGGAGGGCTTCGGAACAACTGCCAACCTTAACAGTCTCGATAGAATAGTCAAGACAGGTGCCAGTGAGATGACTGTTCCTCACAGTCATAAGACATATGAAGCTTTCTTCGACTACGCTGACACTCATATGGCAGCTACATGGGGAATTCTCATCGCATTTACAGTTGGATTCCTTCTTGTGGCAACACTTATGATTTCTTCTATCAAGAGAGAGAAGTCATAAGTAACTCATCTGCATTATGACAATATAAAAGCGTCCTCACCATTGGTGAAGACGCTTTTGGTATATGCAAATATCTATTTATCAGAGTCTTTCTACAGGTACAAATCCCTCTGTCTTCTTGAACTTCATATTACATGGGAAGTTAGTAAGAGCATCGGATGGATCGACCATCTGCATATTAAGTGACATAAGCTTCTCACGATCAAATACAACACTAAGAAGTGTTGTCTCCTCTTCGTATCCAGTAGCTGTATTAAGAATCATATCAACTGCGTGAACCTTAACAGTATTAACTGGAAGGAGAGCAAAAGCATCACGTGCTGTACGAATAACTGTACTACATACATAGTCCTGCATAAGGTCAAAGAAAGCAGTCTTGCTAAGTTCCTTCTCAGAGACCTCTCCCTTAGATGTAAGACTTAAAGCTACTGTAGGAACAACATCCTCTGACTTAACTCCGAACTCTACTTCGAGAACCTCAGGATCATCTGTGCCAACCTGGAAGTTGGAACCGAACTCAAGCAAATCATCAAAAGGTTTTACATCATCAATAACCTCGAGGTATGCATCAATATCACCTGCGAGAACGCGCTCAGAGTACTCCTGAAGCGCCATCCACTGCTGGTGCTCTTCACTGCCCTTAACAACATTAGCAGGAACATCATTATTCTGAAGTGCTGTCCAATCAATCTGTCCATCACTTACCTTATGCACAGACTTAATTGACTCGATATACTCTTCGTACTCTCTGATCTGCTCCTCGTTAGCTGCTACATCGATAGCTGATTCCTGTACCTTAGATGTAGAATCCTTCTTGCTATCTACCTTCTCAGCCTTCTCGGACTTGCCCTTCTTATCCTTACCTGTAATCTTTTCCTTAAGCTCTCCGGCTACCTTCTTGGCGCTAACCTGCTTTGTGTAATAGACGCCCGTACCAGGAATTCCAAGAGTTGTTCTGGCCTGACCCTTACTATTAAGACTTACACGTGCCCCTTTGACACCTGTGCTAAGTCCAACACCTGACTTGCTAAGATTAAGCTTCAGTCCAGGAAAAATCGAAATGCTCTTTCTGAAATTAAGTCCCATACAGACACCTCCGTAGTAATCACATATGATTATTCTAACATATGTCATCAAAATATAATTTTGATGATGCCTTATTAAATGTACAATTTTAATATGGATAAATTGTATACAGACAACAACAGCAATAATAAGATTTACATATCACAGAAGGTGCTTGAAGAGTATGCTTCCATGAAGCAAACGTGGGCAAAAATTCTTGGATATAAGTACGCCTCGTTCCACCCTGCAGACGTAGTTTGTGAGGGATACTATCATATGACTTTGGACGATATGCGCGAGGCTCTTATACGTTCTGAGATCGAGGAACAACCAGCGCTTCAGTTCTTTATGGCCTGGTTTGATCCTATGATTAAATTCCTCTATTCTGACTTGTGTCTTGATGAGATATTAGGTGATGATCCTGAGAAAATTCCTGAATTCCGCATGCTTAAGATGCCGGAGACCGATGAAGATCTTCTCGCCTGGATTATCGTTAAGCTCTATCACGCAGATCAGAATCTTAACCCTGGTAATATGTACACATCTGCAAAGGAATATATTGACTCCTCCGAACTGATACAGATGATTGACTGGCATATGGATGAGTGTGACTACCCTGTAGAAGAACGTCACTATATCGATGCTATTAAGGGGGATTTCCTTCGCCAATACGATAACAACCTAATCCTGAGTGACCTTGATCCATACACTAAGGAACTCTACAGGACATACTGTGATGAGCTTGCAGACAAGGGTGATCTTAATGCTCTTAGAATCAAGGGTTATGCCTGCTATGGTGGTAATGCTATATATGAATGCGACTGGCAGACTTCCGCTGACTGCATGGAGCGCCTGTGGAAGGAAGGTGGCTTTGGATATGCGGCCAACACGCTTGGTTATATCTATTACTATGGACGTCTTAACGATGGCAAACCTGACTACGAGAAAGCCTTCTACTACTATTCAATCGGCAATACATATGGGGTAATCGAGTCCGGTTATAAGCTGGCCGATATGTTCATGAATGGATACTTTGTTAAGAAGAATGTCGACATGGCTGCAGCTCTTATAGAGGCTGCATATGCTGAGAACAAGACAAGATTCGAGAATGGAGAATTCGGTGGATGCTTCGCAGATCTAGCACTTAGAATGGGTAAATTAGTGCTTCTTCCAGAGAGTGGAGTCACTCCAGAAGTAGGTAAATTATATGCGCTATGTTATTTCCTTCAGGCTGAGTTTGCAGTCAATCTTAGAATTAAGCAATCAGGATTCTGGGGTGATGACAAGGTGAAGAAAGACATCACTAAGCAGCTCGAAGACCTGGCAGGCACAGTTCCTCGTCGTAAGCGAACTATCAGAATTCCTCATCCTGCATATCTGTATTCCTTCATGACTTCTGGAGCTCATAGTCTATATTCCGTACGACTCAAGCCTCTTAAGAATGACCGCATTAAGCTGACTATCACCAGAGTTCCCAAGGTGCCTGGTCGCAGCAGCGAGCTCACTCTTATGACATATCCAGAATTCGGTGTATGCGAATTAACTGACACACTGACAATAACGGCTGAGGGTAATGCTCACTATAACAAATATAGTGATAGCGACGTCATGCTGGTCGACGCGATTGATGAGCGCGCATCGGACAATGGTCCGGTATCTCATATATTCTATCTTGGTGGAAAGACGGTACTTAGTATAAGTGCCAATGGGTTCATAATTACAAATCCTCATAAATAAAGAGGACCGTCGTATGAGAAGCCCTGATATAACAATTCTCTATTACTTCTCCACAATAATCCAAGAGAGAAGTTTGAGCAGGGCAGCCAGGGTACTGTGCGTAAATCAGCCTACATTAAGTAAGAAAATAACATTCCTCGAAGAATATCTTGGAGTGAAGCTTTTCGAGCGTAACCATAAGCCAATGATTCCAACTGATGAGGGGCTTAAGTTCGCGCACCAACTTAACCAGATTTTTGATTTTATACGCATGGTCAAGAACCAGGGCAGCGTCGCGAATTCAGAGCTTAGCGGTGAGGTGCATATTCACTGCGATGGCACTGTAATGGAAGGTCCTATTCTGAACCTAAGCACGAGGTTTTACGAAGCTTACCCTCATGTTGCTTTTGACTACCGAATGGATTCTGACCACTCACAGGACAGCGGAATTACTGTGGTCAACAGCATAGATGATGTCACATCCGGAAGGATAATCGGAGCATTCCCGCCTCAGCGATTCGGGCTTCTCGCGCCTATCGGAATACCATTCAATACAGGTGATATTACCATGCATGATATCTTGTCTTACTATAATATCTATATTCCTGAGACATATGGCATTACTTCGCTTTATGGCCTTAGCGATAAGACTCATCCATGCAATGACATCCGTAAAGCGGAGCATTATGTAATTAGCGGAATGGGATTAGCTGCTGTGCCAATGAATATGTCGTCCCAGCTTTGTAGGGCAGATCTGGACATTATTCCACTGTCACCGGATGTTGTAATCAAGCCTATTCTGGTTACAAATAAGTATGGCATTCTCAGCCCAGTCGAACGCGCTTTTGTCGACTTTATGGCTTCATCAGGCTTAATTAATATCAATTAGCCCTAGCTTCACAAGAGCGTTATAGATACCGTCTTCGTGAAGAGAGGTAGTAACGATATCAGCTGCCGCCTTGGCCACGTCAGAACCATTACCCATAGCTACTGAAGTGCCTGCTGCGCGGAACATATCAATATCGTTAGCACTGTCACCAATTGCAATGGAATCCTTAGGGTCAATGCCAATAATCTCGCAGGCATGAATAAGTCCAGTTCCTTTGCTATAACCCTTAGGCATGAACTCCATAACCTCAGGAGTGTGGATTATGTAATCGAACTTATCAGCTAGTGCATTCATGCAGACACTGTTGTCACATGGCAGCGTGGCGCAAGAGAACTTATTAACTTCCCACTGTCCTTCATATCCTTCAATAGGGCGCCATCTTTCCTTAAGCTCTGCGAAAAGCTTCCGTCCGTATGCATCACTCTCGAAGTCAACTCTATCCATATACAGATAGTCCTTTCCTTCAAGAATAGGCTTCATTCCATAGCTTCTTACTGTCTCTATAGCCCATGCCATCACATTAGAAGGAATTTCCTTAAGGAACTTAACTTCACCATCGTATTCAATCATAGTGCCAAGGCCTGATACTATACCATCGAACCCGATTCCTAGTAGCTCTTCATTAGTAACGTAGCCTCTCGTTCTGCCAGTACAGATGAAAGCCTTATGACCATTCTCCCTAAGAAGTCTAATCGCCATCTTAGTGCTATCTGGAATCACGTTATATCTGTCCCACAATGTTCCATCTATGTCAAAGAATACTGCCTTAGTCATCTGTAATATGTCACACCTTCTACTTCAATCTTGGTTATAGTATTGTCTGCTGGGAATCCCTTAATATTCCACTCTTCATCGCTAAGAAGATAATCTTCCTTATAAGCGGCATTAATACCTATCAGGGCTAGATCTATCTGGTTAACTATACTAGTGTCTCTTGCTTCCATAATACCTTTCTTGTGGCAACCAATTACAACTGTCAGATCTGATTCAACAGCTACTATATATTCACCAGTATCACCGTTAAGGCCACTATTAATATCTGCGCTTACGACGTAAGTTCCATTCGCCGCTTTATGCTTATTAATCTCATCTATAAGAGTTCTTGGACCACCTGTTGGCTCGCCTCTGAATCCTGTACCAAGGATGCAGTCGACAATGATATCCGCTTCGCTTATTACATCTGATGTGATTACTTCAATCCCTATATCGCGAGCTTTGCCAAGATAGTATGAATTGTCCTCAGAGAAGTGGTCACTTAGTGTCTGAATCGTAACGTCATAGCCCTTGTTCTTAAGAATTACAGAAAGAGCTGATCCATCTCCTCCATTATTACCAGAGCCAATGACAATCACAGTCTTCCCACTCCAACCGTGGTGCTTATCTACCGAGTCAAATATGCCCTGAGCAGCACGCTGCATTAATTCTAACGAAGAAATACCGCCTTCAATAGTAAGGCGGTCGCTTTCTCTCATATTCTGTACTGAAATTACATCAAGTGCCACTGAAGCTCCTTACGATAAACTCCTCTGACACAGGGAGCTTGCCGTTCTTGATGTTCTCCTTAGCCGCCTCAAGTGGCATTGGCTTGCCGAACAAGAAGCCCTGAAGTCTCTCGCATCCAATCTGCTTAAGATACTCAGCCTGCTCTTTTGTCTCTACACCCTCACAGAGTGTTCGCATTCCAAGTTCCTTGGCCATATTTACGATACTCTTGATAACAACCTTAGTCTTAATTGGATTACTATCGAACGTAGAGAGGAACTTCATATCAATCTTCATGACATCGAATTCAAAATCCTTAAGAACGTTAAGTAATGAATAACCTGAACCAAAGTCATCAAGCCACAAAGGATATCCTAATTCCTTCATATGACTAAGTTCACGCTGAAGCTCTGCAAGGTGACCAGAAAGGGCACTCTCAGTAACCTCTACGTGGAGATAGTTACGTGGCACGTTATACTTACTTGTAAAGCTCTCGAGAATCTCTGTAACATCTGTAAGTTCGAAGTCGAGTCTAGAGAAGTTAAGAGAGATTGGAACTGCTGGCTTATGCTCATCCATAAGCGAACGAAGATCTCTACATACTGTCTCACACACAATCATGTCAATCTTATGAACCTGACGATACTCTTCAAGCACAGGTATATATATACCAGGATTAAGAAGACCATACTTAGGGTCTTCCCACTTAGTCAGAGCCTCGTATCCACAAAGCTTCATATTCTTAGACCACATAACTGGCTGGTAATACACCTTAACATCGCCTCTGTCGAGTGCGTTATCAATGTTGTTAACGATATACTGACGCATCTCGAATTCAGCATTCAGCTCATTGTCATACTCGCGATAATCGACATCAAACTGCTTCTTAATGCTAGAACATGCATATCTTGCACGCTCACATGCCACGTTAGGATCGCACTGATCATCATGAGGAATATAGCCACCGCACTTAAGACCGATAAGGGTACCTGTCTGATATCCATAAAGGACTGATCTAAGCTTATTGATTCTCTCCCTTACTGTCTTTCTATCTGTCATTACTACGAAGTGATCATCGCCCTGTCGTGCAACAACACTATCTTCAAAGACTTCCTGGATTTTCTTACCGAACTTGGCAAGGAAAGCATTGCCAGACTGGAAACCATACTTCTCGTTAAAAGCCTTAAAGTTCTCGATATCAAGATAAAGGATAATCTTAGCTC
>R22__coassemble_789_pt1 | contig 18155 bp, 14 predicted proteins | sample R22__metabat2_low_PE_040 | metagenome-assembled genome bin R22 | reverse complement strand
GTATCTGTCTCTGCGATTGTCGAGAAGTTATCTGAATCATAGATTCTGAATGAGAGCTGAACCGTATCAATTGACTCGATTCCATTCTCTTCAAGCTCACTTCTAAGAATAGTTATGTCATCGATAGCCATTCTCTCGTTATATACATTAGCGGAGAATACTGGTGTAACCATATAGCCATTAATAGACATATTCTGGGCATTAATTCCTACATTTCTTCCAGAGTTATTCTCGATATATAGAAGGATAGCAGAACCCCAGAAGCTGTTCTCATCAACTGCCTTGCCCACGATTCTTATTCCACCGTCATTATAGAGCTCTGTTCCGTCATCAAGAGCAACGATGTCCATAGAATCGTATGCACTAGTCTGAATTGTCACACACTCAGGATCACAAATCTTAGACCAGTTATCGGAGTCGTAGATGTGGAAATAAATCTCTACTTTACCAACGTTAGTAATACCTGCCGCTTCCAGCTCGCGACTTGATAGATAGAGATTATCATTCGCCTGCATTCCTGCTGCTACATTACTAGCGAACAGGTCTGTAATCATGTAGTTGTTAACAATAAGAGCTGTGCATCCTACAGTGATATTCTGCTGGGTATTATTCTGAATATTAAGCTTTATTCCGCCACCCATGATTCTGTCAGTTACATACTCTTGTGCCGTAATGACAATTCCATCTTGATTAACGAGTTCCTGCTCGTTGATTGTAATCTCCTGAGCCTGTTCCTGTGTTGTAGTTATTTCCGTTACATCTGCTTCTTCTGATTCATCAGCCTGAGTGTCCGCTACAATTGCCTTGGTACTATTATCAGTCTCGTCTTTATTTACAGAACATCCTGTAACTAAGATTCCTCCTACTACTGCGACGCTGATAACCCCTGCTAATATCTTTCTATTCTTCATCGTATGTACCTCCCACAATACTTATGCCTAAAGTTTAACAACTGGTACATACAAAAATTACCACCGCTGTGGTGGTAATTTCATGAGTCTTAGTCCTGTCCTGGGCACTCTAACTCTTCAACTCCGTTCTCTCGAAGGAGAGCATTAAGCTCAGATACATTACGCGATTCGTTAATGGCAATCATGATAAGAGCGTCCCTATTAATCTTCGGATAAAGCTCGTTAAGTTCGTACTTGTGAAGCACTCTTTGGGTCTGCTTCAAGGTCAGTTCAGCCGCCACTGTAAGGCGGAGAATTACATCCCTTTTACGGGTAGTCTTTTCCCCTGAAATCAGCTTATATCCATACTTTTCGGGGATATCAGCCCTCACGAAAAGCTCCTTCTGTGTGATACCTTTGAAGGCCAATTGGCTGCGCATATCTTGTGAGAAATCGTTACTCATATCGAGCATAGAATCACTGTTGGTTCTAGTAAATTCTGAGAAATCCTGTGAGTGTGTTTGGCCTAGAATTTTCTCAAGTTCGCTAGTATCAAGTTCTGTCATATTATCCTCCGAGATTATCTTTATACTCTCTATATATCGTAAGTGGGTACGTATTTCAAGACAGGGGTTTTTGGTATAATCACTTCATGGATTATGAAGGCAGACTTAGAATTTCTTACTATCAGAACGTAACTGAATTAAATAAAGAACATGGCGTGTTCCTAGTAAAACATGCCGATACTGGCAAGCTATACGTACGTAAGATGATGTCCACTTTCAATATAGACGTATACCATGCTCTTAGAGATCTGAATATCCCTGGCATTCCACACATCGAAGAGATATATGAAGAGAATGGAACACTTACTGTAATTGAAGAATACATAGAAGGTATGAATCTTCAGCAGATGATGGATGCATCGTATGAATTTACTCGCGAGACTATTATTTACTACATCACTGAGTTAACGTCTATTCTGACTAAGCTTCATCGCCTGCCTACGCCTATTATTCATAGAGATATCAAGCCATCTAACATTATGATTGGCCGCGATGGAAAGCTTTATCTTATCGACTTCAATGCTGGCAAATTCTATAGTACCAATGACGCTAAGACCGAGGACACATCTCTTCTTGGAACGCATGGTTATGCCGCTCCAGAACAGTATGGCTTCGGCAAGTCCACCCCTAGAACTGACATATATTCTATTGGCGTATTAATCCGTAATCTCTCGTCCCATGTATCAGATCAGGACCGCCTCGGAAGCATCAATTCTGTCGCTGACAAATGTACCAAGCTTCGCCCAGAGGACAGATATGAATCTGTAGATGAGATTGCTCGTGCACTTCGCGGTAAGAGCAAGATGAGATTCCTGCCACCAGGATTCAGAACAGGAACATTCTGGCATATGCCTGTAGCGCTATTTGCTTACTTCATAATGGTGATAGCAATTATTAGCATGCGTATTGATACAGATAGCGCAGCAATTAAAGTGCTGTATCGCGTTATTGGCACACTGGTGTTCGCATCGATTGTAGTATGTACATGTAACTACCTGGATGTGCAACGTGTTCTTCCACTTTGCAAGAACAAGAGCCCTCTAATGAGGGCCCTTGGGGTATTATTGTTAAACTTGTTAGTGTTTGTATTGTGGGTTATTGTTCTTTCGATCGGTGTGGCTGTGCTAAGCTGAAGCACCTTCTTATTCGTCTATATTCTCATCCTTAACTTCGTCACCATCTTCATCTTAGGTTTTTAAATGAATCTCTTAGTCTTAAGAACTCTGATACCGTATAAAACCTTACATAGGATCTACTCGCTCTCCGAAGGTCATTGTCGTTGAAGCTACATCTCTAATTCCTGAAGCAATAATGTCTGTCTTATTGTAGCTTGCACGGAACTGACCATTTGAATAGCTAAGTGTCAGATTAGGCGCAATCTCGACATTAGAGAAGGAAGTAGAGGCATTCTCAATGGTAAATTCAACAGAACCCACCTCCATCTTCTGATATTCTTTAAGATATGAATACTCTGGCATATAAACGTACGTGATCAGTCCGTTAAGTGTTACGCTTCCATCATCATTTATCGTGCATAATATAGCCAAGTTAAATGCCTCTTCAAAAGATCCTGGAGCATCCTGATATTTTACATTCCAACCATCTCTAGTGTATGTGTAGTTTCTCATAATTGATACTTCTCCACCAGTTATCTCCCACACACCACACATATTGGCATAGGCAGAGTGACTATTGATACTATCAAGTCTCTCAGCTACTGAGTAACTTTCGTAGCTAAAATCTTCTGGCAAACCCTCATAAATCTCTCGGGCCTCATTAAGCTTGCCAGTACGATAGCTCTGCTCTCCTTTGCCAAACTCACATACATCTATCATGTACTCAGAATTACGATAATCCCCCGCCATTCTGAATGAGATCTTAGCATCATCGAATTTACCACTCCTCATCTGATCAAAACCGTTAAGATAATTGCAAGCCTTAATTAACTCTTCCGAATTAAGAACACCATCTGCACGCTGGAAGTTAGTTCTAGCATCTGTGAAATGCCCTGCTACAAAATTCTCGCACCCAATCGCATAGTTCTTGTACTCAAGCGCACCCTCTGCATTCGACATTGATAAAACATATTCAACGTCATCACAAATTGCCGCTATTTCTGCCTTGGTTTCATCCGTTGTGCTTTCATCGTCAAGAGCCTCAGGGATTCCTGTCAACAGAGCAATTCCACAGGCCATAATCATCTCATCACTATCACTATAGTCGATTATTTCTGCGAAAATATCTGCTGCTTCTACATACTGCTCTGCCTGCGCTAATTCGAGCGCATAAGCATACTTCGCCTCGCAGATTCCCGTAGCTGAATCACCATAACCATTTGCTTGATTATACTCATCCACTGCTGCCATATATTCGCCAGAATCATATAGAACGTGACCCTGCTGATTATGGTAAGCATTCATAGCTGTCACTGCGTCATCTGCAGATGTCTTGTAACCATTAGCATCCAGAAATTCTTGATTCGCCAGCAGATAGTCTTCCGCTTCGAACGCAGCCTTTCCATTCGCGAAATGATACGCCTGTGTGGATACTACCAACCTTGAAGGCGCGTCGCCATAATCACCTGCCGCCTCGAACTGCTCCATCGCTTCAGAATAACTTCCCTGCTCGAAAAGCTTCTCACCTTTTCCATAATGATACATAGGGATAAAAAGTGTGATTGCCAGCACGACCAGTATGGCTACTACTACCGTTACTACACATAGAATTATTATTATCTTTTTCTTGGATTTCTTTTTGACGGGATAAACTTCTGTAATCTCCTGCTCTTCTGCTTCTGCAATCTCACTTACTTCATTAGTCTCTTCAATTTCTTCAATATCGTTGTCCATATTCCCCTCCATTTGTGAATAATTTTCAGTAGTTTTTACACTGATAATTATATTCACAAAATCGCTGGGAAGCCTTGATTTACAAGGACTTTTAACACATTATTCACCTGGAATGGTTATTCTTATACAGGGCGTAATTTTATAGTCTCGCAGGGTAATTTTTATTAACAGTTTGGACACGTTTGATTGCTGTATTTATTCGTCTATATCCTCGTCCTTAACTTCATCACCATCTTCATCTACCGTCTTGGTGAAGTTAATTCCACGAGAATCTTTAAGCTTCTTTCTCGCCTTCTTCTTAGATGAATCAATTCCCATACCAATCATAGCGCCAGCGCCCATTCCGATTGGTCCAAGAAGAATGGAATCTGTTAATAAGTTTCCGAATGTAAATCCCAAAGCAAGTCCAAGACACATATAAAGAGATGTGAATGACATAAGAGCCAACTCCAATTCGTAAGTATCAGGACAATTAGGATCTGGAACGAATCTCTTAGTCTTAAGAACTCGCATAACCATCTCGTTATCCTTAAATGCAGATGTATCTGTTCTTAAGAAAACATACTTTTCTTTATCAAGAAGAATCTCAAACTGCTCAATATTCTCAGTAAATACTAACTCAGTAAGATTATCCATTGGTGTAATTGTAAGTGTACAGCACTTGAATTCATCAGGAGCAGATATCTCATAAGTAACAAGAACTGTCTCTTCATCTACTTCAATTCCAGCCTTCTTCTCTTTACGTGTTCTGCGTCTTGTTCCTTTAAGAGAGATACTTCCGTCCTCGTTAGGAATATACTCAAGCTTAGAATACTGACCCTTCGCTGTAACTGGTTTATTAGTTGCCATATGACCCTCCTGGCACTGTTTATTGATTCTATGACAGTATCCTAATCTGCAAATATTAAGAGGAGGTAAAGATAACCGTTTGATTACGTTAAGAGTCTTATATCGTAAGATAAAGCTTACTTCATAAATCTCTTACATCTCTTTGTCCAACATCTAGAGATAGTCCCATTGCATATAAATATCTGATTACCGTTTCTATTGTTCCGCCTTTTCCTCGCTCAAGTCTGCTTATTGCCTGCTGAGATAATCCAGATGCTTCGCTTAATTGCTTCTGAGTAAACAGTTTTTTTCTGCGAGAATCGATTAATATCTGCTTGAATCGCATTTCTTCGACAAATAACTTGTGCTGAATATTAAGATCCTCATTTGAACTTATTATTTGCCTAACTATTTCTTGTTCTTTACTTGGATTGCTTGCAACTATCATATATTCAATTCCCCATAATTTTTTCATCTCTAGCTCTCTTCAACGCTAGTTCAATTTCTTGTCGCTCTGTTTTATTCTTCTGTTTCTTAAAGATGTGAAGAAACACAACGCTGTCTGCATTTAGTATTACGTACATTATTCTGTGCATTCCTACTTTGATTTCCCAAAGTTTCCCACGTAGCTGTCTTGTGTTCAGTTTTAAGAATGCATCATACCCCGTTAATCTAATTTCTTCTCGTACATCTAATATGGCAAGACGTTCGTTTGACGGAAGATCGAGTATATATTCCATTATCAAGTTCTTTCCGCCAGATGTTGCATAGTCGTAAATTACAATAACTACTCCTCTCTATTATACATCGATTTTGATGTATTGCAATTAATATTCCCTCTCTCTAGCTCTTCTCTTTGGAATAATTGTGTGCTAATATGTAACCATTGGTTATATATAGTATTTCATAACCGATGGTTACTGTCAATTGGAGGATAATATGTCATTTCAACCAGAACGTCTAATCTCGCTCAGGAACAACGCAGGAATTAATAAAGCAGAAGCTGCAAGACAACTTAACATGTCAGCTATGGGTTACGGCAGATACGAGAGTGGTGAGCGCGAACCTTCATATCAGGTCGTAAGCTATATCGCTCAGGTGTTCGGAACAACAGTTGATTATCTTTATGGTAATACTGACGTTGTCTCTTCTAACACAATCACTTTATCAGAAGCGGACGATCCTGAATTATTTGAGTTTGTTAGACTTTACAAGGGCAATAAGTCCATATCTAAGAAGGCACTTTCGTATATAGAACAATACATATCACAAGAGGGTACACATGAATAAAAAGAAATTTATCTCGCTATTACTCGCTGCCGCTATGGCAACTAATCTCGCTGCGTGTAGCAAATCTGAATCAGCTGATGAATCTCAGGCAAATACCACTGTAGAGAGCGGAGAGCCTACTCAGCAGAATACTTCTACATCTGCTGGTACTGAGCCTAATTCGACATCAGCAACCACATCAACCACACCAACTATCACTCCAACATATGGATCTTCTGTTCTGGACACTGGCAACTTGACTGAGACTGGTAACGGCTACGAAGGAATAGAAGGCTCTAGTGATTACAACTATGGTGAAGCACTTCAGAAGTCCATTCTGTTCTATGAGCTTCAGCGTTCTGGAGATCTTCCTGAACAAGTTCGCTGTAACTGGCGCGGAGACAGCTGCCTAACAGATGGAAGCGATGTAGGCGTAGACCTCACAGGTGGCCTCTACGACGCTGGAGATCACGTTAAATTCAATCTCCCGATGGCATACTCTGGAGCTATGCTTGCATGGTCAGTATACGAAGACAAAGAGGCATATGAAGAGGCTGGTCAACTGGAGTATATCCTCGATAATATCAAGTGGATTTCCGACTATCTTATTAAGTGCCACCCTGAAGATGAAGTCTATTACTACCAGGTAGGTAATGGTGGCATGGACCACTCATGGTGGGGGCCAGTCGAAGTAATTAATATGGAGCGTCCTTCTTACTGTGTAACACGCGATAATCCAGGTTCAGCCGTAGTAGGCGAAGCAGCAGCTTGCCTTGCTATCACAAGCCTTGTGTACGCAGATACAGACGCTGAATATAGCCGCCTCTGTCTCGAGCATGCAGAGAGTCTCTATGCATTCGCTGACTCCACAAGAAGTGATAGCGGATATACTGCAGCAGACGGTTTCTACAACTCATGGAGTGGCTTCTACGATGAGCTCGCATGGGCAGGAGCATGGCTATATCTCGCTACAGAAGATGAGGCTTATCTGGATAACGCTGAAGCTTGCTACACACAAGCAAATCACGATTACGACTGGTGTATGTGCTGGGATGATGTTCATATCGGTGCAGCTACTATGCTTGCCAAGATTACAGGCGACGATACTTACACAGATGCAGTAGAAGAGCACCTCGACTGGTGGACTACAGGAACTGCCTCAGGTGAGAGAATCACTTACACTCCTAAGGGACTTGCATGGCTTGATTCATGGGGATCACTTAGATATGCGACAACAACTGCCTTCATCGCCAGCGTATACAGCGAGTGGGAGGGCTGCCCTTCAGCCAAGGTTAATACTTACTGGGACTTCGCAGTAAGTCAGGCAGAATATGCACTCGGATCATCTGGCTTTTCGTACATGATTGGTTATGGAGATTCATACCCTACTCACCCACACCACAGAACTTCGCAGGGATCTTATTGTGACAACATGAATGAGCCTGGTACTGCTCGCCATACACTCTACGGTGCGCTTGTGGGCGGCCCAGATGCCTCTGACGGCTACACAGACGAAGTTAGCAACTACAACACTAACGAGGTTGCCTGCGACTATAATGCGGGCTTTACAGGACTTCTGGCGAATATGTACAGCCGTTACCACGGTAAGACTCTTATCGACTTTGGTGCAGTGGAAGAGGTTAGCGTACCTGAATACTCAGTCGAGGGTTCAGTTAATGTTAGCGGTGACGACTTCGTCGAGATGAGAACTTTCGTATATAACATGACTGCATGGCCAGCTCGCGCGGCAGAGAATCTCGAGTACCGCTACTTTGTGGACCTCAGCGAAGTATACGCAGCTGGCGGAAGTGCTGATTCTATAGAGGTTACAACTAACTATATGCAGAATGGCGAGGTTAACGGCCTGTATGTATGGGACGAGGATGCGCATATCTACTATGTCAGTGTGTCTTTCGGTGACGGACTAAGTCCAAGTGGACAGAGCAACTATAAGTCTGAGCTTCAGATTAGACTTCGTAATCCAGGTGGTGCATGGGATAACTCTAATGACCCATCATTTGCGTCACTTAATGGCACAGGAACAGCAGCCGCACTTTATGAGAATGATGAATTAATCTATGGTTCAGAGCCTGGCGAAGGCGGCGCTACAGCAGGTTCAGGCGTAGTATCTGGAACAGGTTCTGGTTCTGGAACTACTGAGACAACAGCAGCCACCTCTGCGGCTCAGGGCTCTACAGGCGGAACAGCTACTTCTGGTAGCCTGTCAATGAACGTCCGCTACGACAGTAATGGCGCGTCTGCCAACAGCATCTCCGGTAGCTTCGAGATTACAAATGGGTCTTCATCTGCCATTGATTTGTCATCCCTGCTGATTAATTACTACATCACAAATTCTACTAATGGAACGATTGTATTTGACTGCTATCATGCAGCTATTAATGGCGCAGGCGGAAGCTATACACAGCTTAATTCTGTGGCGGCAACAATCGCTTCTGCATCAGGCGAGAAAACAGATACTGTAGTCGCTATCGCGCCTGGAAGCGGCACGCTTAACGCAGGCGATACGCTTACAATTAGCTTCGCGATGCACTACTCTGACTGGAGTACTTTCAGCTCAGCAGACGACTACTCCGCACAGTCAGTGGATAGCATTGTAATCACTTCTGGCGGAAGTGTAATCTTCGGCAACGAGCCTTAATTACTGAACACACTCTCCAAGCATCATTGTGAGCTCCTCATATATGCTCTCAAGATGCTTCTGAGTGATACCAAAATCCATTGTCTTATATGTCCATGCACAGCGCGCGATTTTAAGTTCAGCAAGCGCTGCATGGATATCTTTATACCATGTAAGTGTGTCCTCGGCAGGCGCACGGTCAATAACACCATACTCACCGCAGTAAAGTGGCACGTCATACTTCTCAGCCACAGCTGTCGCGCGGTGGAACATCTTAAGGAAGTAATCCTTATCTACGAGCTTGTCAGGCAACCCTTCGAACTCGTCATCATAATCCATTCCGAAAACCTTAGCAGACTCTTCCCTAGTCTCTGATACGAGCTTAGGGTAGGTTGTGCTATATCCCTCAGGCATGGACGCGATCCAAGGTGCCGCCTGATGTGTGAAGATGAATGGAGAATAGCAGTGGAATGTATAAACCATATTATGTGTGCAAGGTGCCTCCATTAATGGAAGTCCTGCGATAGAGCTGTTATAGATTCCTCCGACAATAATAGGTACATCTGGAGCGATGGCACGAATGCGAGGTACTGTCTTCTTAATGATCTCATTCCAAGGCTTTGCCATGCGTGGCTCAGTTACTTCGTTAAGAAGCTCGAATGCGACATAGTCGAGATCGCCATATCTTCTAGCTAATTCCTCCCACAAGATCATGAACTGCTCCTGAAGAGCCTCATTAGCGAAGAAATCGCTGTAACTAGCATCGTCAAATACGAATCCGCAGGTCTTATGAAGGTCTATAACAATGTTACAACCGAAGCTATGACACCATTCGAGGCACTTATCGATATATCCGAAGCCTGACTCAATGAAAGTGCCGTCTTCATTCTGAATTACGTTGTAATCGATAGGCAAACGCACGTGATCGACACCATAAGTTACTATTTCCTTGATGTCTTCTATAGTAATGAACGTAGAATAATGCTCATCGTTATACTTATCACCGCACTGTGAAAGCCAACCACCAAGGTTAATACCCTTCATGAATCCCTTAAACTGCTTCATACTGCACCTCACTGTCAAAAGTTACGGTATTCTACTATTATTAATCTTCCTTTTCTATCAAATTCCCCGCAAGTTTCTGCAGTATGTGTCTAGATTCGCAGGTTGGGTCGCTAAAAAGCTGATTTCAGCGACCCAACCTGCGAATCTAGCAACCTCAGTCTCTGGCCAGTCTTCAAATTGGGAATTTTCGCGACTGAAAAACGACTAGTGGTCTTCATTCAGTAATTCATTCAATTTCAGAGCAAAATATTGAACGGTTTACTGAATCTAGCGATAAAAACATCCTCATTCAATAAACCATTCTATATTTCAGTCAAACATAGAACGATTTACTGAATGAGGACCCGTTAGCGAGAATAATTCTCGAGCGGACTTCCGCATCCAGCAAGAAGAGCGTAACATAATGCCTCAGGTATTCCGCAGTGGCGTAGCCGCGAGGACCTCCTGAGGCATTATGTTAAAGCGCGAATTACCAGCCCATATCCATCAACCAGTTATTAAGCATTCTCTCGCGATCTCTATCTGTCTCACCTACAGGAGATACTTCACCTTCGATATGTCCATCTGCGATATACAATACTCTAGAGCACTTTGCTGCTACCTTAGCATCGTGAGTAACCATCATGATTGTTGTACCCTCTTTGTTAAGCTTAGCAAGCTCTTCTACAACCTCTGCAGAAGACTGACGGTTAAGAGCACCAGTAGGCTCATCTGCGAAGAGGATATCTGGATTGTTCATCATGGAGCGGCAGATACATGCTCTCTGGAGCTGACCACCAGACACCTCATTAATATCGTTATCTGCAACTTCGATGATACCAAGCTTACGCATGAGCTCTTCTCCGCGAGCCTGCTTCTCTTTACGAGTAGATGAATCCTTCTTGCTCTCGATTGCAGGAAGAATGATGTTATCAAGAATTGTGAGATTCTTCATCATGTACATCTGCTGGAAGATGAATCCCATCTTATCGAGACGAACAGCTGCAAGCTCCTTGTCCTTCATCTTTGTGATGTCCTTGCCATCGAAGATTACTTCACCACTTGTAGCGCGGTCCATACCAGATACAGAGTACAACAATGTAGACTTACCTGATCCTGAAGGACCCATGATGGCTACCATCTCGCCCTTATTAAGTTTGAATGAGACATTCTTAAGTACGTTGTTCTGTCTCTTGTTTACTACATATGTCTTGCAAAGGTCTTTTACTTCAATAATTGCCATTTTCGTGTCCTCCGAATTATTCGATATTTGCTGTGTCGCTGCTCTTGATTGAACGTGTCTTAAGAGCTGTTATGAATGCTATTACTACTGTTACTGCTACAATGATGAGTGGATAGATTACAAAGATGCGAAGAGGCATTATAGCGTAATCTACTGTCTGCATTCCCATCATTCCGAAGATTGGTGTAATGCAGAGCTCTGTCATTGGAATTGATAGTACTGCTGCTATTATTGCCGCGATTAATGCGACGATACCGAATCTAATAACATGCCAGCTAATGATTCTGCTGTTCTTGAATCCTATTGCCTTAAGAATAGCTATCTGACTCTTCTCATCTGAGATAAATGATGTTTCCATAAGGATTGTTACAAAGACTACAACAACTAATGTGATTGCAAGAAGCAGATACTGTACAGCCTCCATGGTAGGTACAACTGCTAGACAATCAATCTGATATTCAGTTGCAGTCATCGCATCAGAGAAGTACTCGCGGAAAACTTCCTGTCTCTTAAGAATCTCCTCATCAGATGGGTTATCTGTGAACTTAACCTGGATTGGCCACATACCGGACCACTTTGACATATCAGTTGCCGCATCCTCATGAATTCTTACAATCTGTCCAAGATTATTCATTGTCTGGAAGAGAGCTGAGACTGTAACATCACGTGTCTCAAAACCATAATCGATTGTTACTGTATCACCAATATTAATTCCTAACTTCTCTGCAACCTGAGGAGTGATTGCTATCTCGTCTGGGCTGCTAGGAGCAGATCCCTCATAGAATGTGTAATCCTCCATTTTCGTGCCGAGTCCTTGCTGGCAAGTCATCGAAAAATCATTGCCGTCCACAGTAGTCATCTGGCACTTATACTGGAAGTCCATAAAGAACTCACCTGGAATTCCCTTCTGTGCGAAGAACTCTTTCTGCTCGTTAAGGTAATTCTCCCAGTCTTCCTCAGTCTTAAATGAGTACACAATCTCATTCATCTGATCTGAAGTAAAATTAATGTACAAATCAGATTTGGATGCGAATGTATCTACAAGCCTGTCACTCTTCATTGTTGTTACTGTGTTAACAAGAACAAGTACGAACAATGTGCAAAGTGCAAATGCGATGATAATTGTGATATATCTTCTTGGGCTACTTAAGATATCGTTACGAGCCATAAAGGATGGTACGCTTCCTCTGGACTTACGAAGTCTAAGAACTGACTTACGCTTATATCTCTCACCTGTCTGACCAGATCTGATAGCATCAACTGGGGTAGCTTTATTAACCTTACGTGTGGAAAGGTATGCGAATCCTACAATCGATAAAACTACGATAAATCCTCCGATGATATTAGGCATTACACCATATGAATTACCAAGAACCATTGTCTTACTTACTGAATCAAGAAGGAGTGCGCCGAATGGGAAGCTAAGAACGAATCCGATAACACTTCCAACAACAGCTATAACAAGATACTTAACAATGTAAATGGAACGAATCTTTATGTTCTTGATACCGATCGCCTTCATTACACCAATCTCACGGAACGCCTCAGTAATTGTAAGGTTAATCGCGAACTTAAGAACAACGAAGGATACAATCATGAGGCATAGACTTAAGATAAGAACTACGAACGCCACAATCATGTCCATAACATAAGCAAGCTTAATGGTTGATTTTCCGTCACTGAACATCAAGTTCTCACAGTTAGATGCCGCTGCGTCAACTGCCTGTACGTCATCAGTAAATACATTACATATCTGACCGAACGCATTGGCGCTATTTAACTCGTCCTCTTCGAACTTTTTGTAATCATCTGAGTTCAGGAGAAATCTGGAATTACCCATAAAGTCTGAGCCAAGGAGTGCGTCCTTAACTACACCATCAATGATGAATTCCATCTCTGTAAAACCAGCCTTGATAGTAATCTTATCGCCTATGTTAATGTCATTTTTCTCTAGGAAGCTTCCTGTAGCATAACAATGACCTTCACTAAGTAGCTCTGGCTCAACATTATTAGAATCGAAGTACTTCATTCCTGTCTGGTCATATGCCTGAAGAAGAACCATATTCTTGTTCTTGAGAATATTGCCATCAGCGTCATATACACTCTCATTACCAGCATAAACAAAGTTCTCCAATGTATAAGAATTGATTGCATCTGTATTGGCAAGGAAATCATCAAGATTGTCACGCTCTTGGTCTCTGCTAATAATGATGTAATCACCAACACCTGCCTGCTCGAAGTAGTAGTCTGTTCCGTTAATAACTGTGATTACGTTATTAAGACCACTACTTACAAACATTGTCGCTAGAATAACGAAAAGCACCAAAATGATGTTCGTTGTTCTTCTACGCTTTAAGTCTTTCTTGAGAATTCGAAGAAACATAGTAAATAACTCACTTTCCTATCGTTATGGCCGAATTGTACAATATCAATTATTAAATGTTCCTTAAGTGTGCTTTTGACCGCGTCAAATGCGTTAATTGTTGCATTCCCCCCCTTTAGTGTGATAAAACTTTAAAGTATTTTTTTAAATAAGAAAAAGGAGTTATTATGGATAAGATTATTGCTTTTATCCTCTACTTCGTAGCTGTTCTTGCTATCGGAATCTATTTCTTCCTTAAGAGCAAGGGTGGCAACGAGAAGGATTACTTCCTCGGTGGACGTAGCATGGGACCATTCGTTACAGCAATGAGTGCTCAGGCTTCTGACATGAGCGGATGGCTCTTGATGGGCTTCCCTGGAAGTATTTTTGCTTTCGGTATGGGTCAGGTATGGATCGGTATCGGTTTGGCTCTTGGTACAATTTTGAACTGGATCTTAGTTGCTACAAGACTTCGTAGATTCTCTAAGGCATCTAACGATTCCATCACACTTCCACAGTACCTCACTAACAGATTCGCTAGTAAGAGCCCAGTACTTAAGGTAGTATGCGCTATCATCTTCCTTATCAGCTTCACAGTATATGTTGCTTCTGCTTTTACAGCAGGTACAGCAGTATTCGCTGACGTTATCCCTTGGTTCGCTAATCACAAGCATCTCGCTATGCTCGTGTTTGCTATTCTCATTCTCATCTATACATTCCTTGGTGGTTACAAGGCTGTATGTTGGACAGACTTCTTCCAGGGAATCATGATGCTTATCGCACTTCTTGCAGTACCTATCGTTATGAAGACAGCAGGAAGCTTCGATTCAAGCTTCAATGGAGCTTTTAAAGAGGGTATTACAGCTTTCAGCACTAACCCATTTGATGCTTCATGGCAGGAGATTGTTACTGGTCTTGGTTGGGGTCTTGGATACTTCGGTATGCCACACATCCTTGTAAGATTCATGTCTATCAAGAAGTCTTCAATGATCAAGAAGTCAGCTTCTGTAGCTATCGTATGGGTTATTCTTACACTCGGTGCAGCAATGTTCATCGCTTACTTCGGTAGAACATTCCTTATGAGTAATGGTACAGCTCTCGCTGAGAACCTTCTCCCAGATAGCCGTAAGCTTATCTTCATCAAGATAGTATCTGATATCTTCCCAGGATTCATCGCTGGACTTCTTCTCTCAGCTATTATCGCTGCTGCAATGTCTACTGCAGATTCACAGCTCCTCGTTGCTTCTTCTGCATTTACATCAGATATCTATAAGCCACTCGTTCGTAAGGGTAAGGCTTCAGATAAGGAGATGCTCTGGGTTGGACGTATCGTTGTACTCGTTGTAGCTATTGTTGCTTTCTTCATCGCTATGCAGGGTCTTGATAACGAGAAGTCATGGGCTGCTGATATCATGAACATGGTAGAGAATGCATGGGGCTTGTTCGGTGCTTCATTTGGACCAGTTGTTATCCTTTCACTCTTCTGGAAGAGATTCAACTACGCTGGTGCAGTTGCTGGTATCCTCGCTGGTGCCGCTGCTGATATCGCATGGCTCCTCCTCTTCACAAGCACAATCGCTAAGCCAATTATTACTGATACAGCCGTATACGAGATCGTTCCTGGATTCGCTTGTGGTCTTGTAGTTGCAGTTATTGTTACACTCATCACAAAGAAGCCATCACAGGAAGTTCTTGATATCTACAACACAGCAGTTAACTCATCAATTGATGACTAATTAGTTGTTTTTCTTGTAAATTAAAATGCCTTCTTCATTGATTTGAAGAAGGCATTTTTTGTTACTTAAATCACTTATTACAGTACCTTTTCCATAAGGAAAAGAATAATAGCAAATGCATAACCAAGAATCATAAGTGTAAGTCCTGACTTCTTTGTTCTTGCTACATCAGACTCGTTACGTCTGTTCTCTTCCTTTGTCATTCTCACAGGCATAGCGAACATTACTGTTCCTAATATGCCGACAAGAACCATAAGTCCAATCTCGATGTAATCGTACATAATATTCTCCTTTAATTAAGATTTTCTAACTACTACCACGCACTTGAATTCATCACCATCAATCTGCGCGAAAATATCACCGTCCATCATACGCATAAGAGACTTGCAGATATAAAGACCAAGTCCACTACCCTTCTTGTTATCTGCATTGGTGCCTCTATAGAATGAATCGAACAAATGTGGAATCTCTTCTTCCTTAATGCTGCAGCCTGAATTAGCAACGCATATTAAGCGACAATCTTCTTCTTCATCCATTGTGATTCTAACGTACTTTCCATCACCATATTTGATAGCGTTCTCCAGTATATTCTGAAGCACTTCTTCCATTCGATCCATGTCTCCTTTAAGTAGACAGCTACTATACTCATCGATGGTAAATTCTGTATGTAATGATTTGAATTTCTCTGTATAGAATGTGGAGATTTTCGCCATTATTTCACTAATGTAGAAGTCGCTGATTGTGGCTTCAAGATTAAGGAAATCTTCCTTGGAGGCAGTGACGATATCTGACACGTAACGCTCGATATCAGTGATGTTACGCTCGATGCCTTCGTAGGCCTGATTCTTCTTCTCAGGCGTATCGTATAGGTCCTCTTTAAGCGCTTTGTTATAGAGCTTAATTGCTGATAACGGAGTCTTAATATCGTGAGACAGTGAGAGTATAAGAGTCTTCTTTTCCTTCTGAAGCTGAAGCTCTTTTTCCTTGTTAGTCTCCAGGTTATCTCTAAGCATATCCATGCTCCAGAGGAACTTGCCGAAGAACTTGTTTTTCTCCTCCTTGATTGGAGCCGCCAGATTACCTTTTGCAAGCTCTGTAGTGAGCTTACTCATTCTGTTAAATGGCTTAAGAACCCTTCTTCCAATGTACATAAGAACAACTGCTGTTATAGCGACCATTCCAATAAGACCGATGTTCATGAAGAGGATACCACTATCAGCTTGGGACACCTGGTATTCGATTGAATAGAGCTTCCCATTAGCTGATACTACAGCATAGTCGTTATTCGTCTTGTAATCGTCTGTAAACGGCTTTACAGCGATTATGCTATCGTATTCATCTAGATTTGCTTCCTCGTCGTTCTGGAGGCTTCTAGCGGCTCTCTGGATATCCACACGATACTGTCTGCCTGTATTCGTCTTCTTACCGCTTATAGCCACGTTAAGGACGATTACAAACGCTATCTCAAGAATTAATATCGCTATCGCTATTCTGCGGAACTTACTCATATCTGTATCCTGTTCCCCATACTGTCATAATGTGTGATGGCTTCTTAGGATCTTTCTCTATTTTCTCTCTAAGCCACTTAATATGAACTGTAAGTGTCTGCATCTCAGATTCACTATCGCTGCCCCAGATATTATTGAACAAATACTCTTTCTTAAGTGTCGTATTCTTGTTCTCTATAAGTAGCTTAAGCAAGTCGAATTCTTTCTCTGTGACTACCACTGGATTACCATCTACTGTAAGTGTTCGGTTTACTGTATTAAGGACCAGATTATCGTCCTTAAGCTCTTCTACCGCATACTTACGCTTGAACGTGCCCTTTATCTTAGCTAGAAGAATATCAACATCGTAAGGCTTCTCTATATAATCATCTGCGCCCTGGTATAAGCCATTAAGCTTAGAATCCTTATCAGTCTTTGCACTCGCGATAATGATATGTGCATTAGATGTCTCGCGGATCTTGGAACACACAGCGAAGCCATCAATTCCTGGAAGCATAATATCAAGCACCATAAGTTTACAGCCATACTTCTCATATAGCTGTAGTGCCTTCTCGCCTGAATCTGCTACTGATACTGTATATCCTTCTTTACGAAGAAAATCACAAAGAAGTGTAGAAATCTCTACATTATCCTCAACGATTATTATATCTATCATAGTCTCTGTCCGGTGTGTAACTTGTCCTGTATCCTGGATTAACATCTGGTCTATATGCATTAGGATACATAGTATCAGCATATACGTCTGTCTGTGCGTTCTTTATGATAGTGAATACTTCCTGGTAGTCAGCAATATCGCATATATTAATACTTCTTTGCATGTGGTTATGAGCACTATTCATATATGGAGACTGAGTCATTCCGTTATAGCTTCCGTGGCTACATACACTCACAACATCGCCTACACCAAGGATATTATCAAAGAATCCGCGATGAATTGTTATATGAGCAAGGTCTGTAAAAGGCTTCATCTCCATGTTCTTAGAGATAACTCCACCACTTACGTAAATACCTCTTTCAGTGACAATATATTCTGTATGCTTATATCTAATTATGCTTGTAATTACTCCACCAAGGTATATCCAAACTGGCATTAGATGAACAAGGAAAAATATCCACATAACATTACCTATTCCAGTTTCCTTCAAATGAGCTGAACTTGTATTATTTAAGGCTGTTCTTATAAAAAAGAAATCTAATGCACCCCAAATAATAGCTACGACAA
>R22__coassemble_758_pt1 | contig 18729 bp, 18 predicted proteins | sample R22__metabat2_low_PE_040 | metagenome-assembled genome bin R22 | reverse complement strand
AAATTGTTACGCCTGCGTCCTTAATCTCGCTGGCAAAATCAATCAGCTCCTGGCCGGTATAACCCTCACTTGTAAGCCCATTCCCTACAAGAACAAGTACTTTTTGTTTAATATTCGAATCCTCTAACAACGAGTATGCTGTCTTCAGACCTTCTTCTATGTTTGCTCCGCCACCGCTATTAATAATGTCCACTACACTACTGATGTAGGATTCGTCACTCGAAGAATTCGCCAGAATATATGCTTTGTTATCGTAAGTAACCAGTGATACACCTGTGTTTTCCTGTATCGATGCAGCTGCGATGCTATTTGAGATATCAAATGACTGATTAATTGCAGATATTGGCATATTTGATGATGTGGAAATCGCGATGGCAACTCGTCCATAATCGGATTCACAAGGAGTAGTCCAACCATCATCAGGAATGCCGCTTTCTAGTTCATCAATTCTAGCCTGGACACATCTAGCATAGGCGCGTGCACCTTCTATATTAGGGTGCATGGAGAATGAACTTGTAATACCAATACTAACTTCTTGTCCACCAGGAGTAGTCACTTTGTTGATATACGGATCTTCTGAGTATGCTTCATGACCGGCGAATTCCTCTTCGACAGACACATAGCATATGCGTATTCCTTCCTGCTGAGCAATCCTTACGAGCTTTTGCAATTCCTTATTGAAGGCAATAACCGAGTCATTCATAAGCTTGGCTTCCTCAGGTGTAAAAGAAATTAGCTCCCCCAAGAATATACTGCCGCCTTCTTCACTTATTAGCTTAGGATATCCAGTGACGATGATTGTAGTATCTGGATCTACGGAACGCCAGATTTGGCGATATATAGTTAAGATATCGTCTCTGATGCAAGTTCCGTCTTCGTTCGCGTCGTCGTTATAGAACTGATTCCAAGAATCATCCAGCATCTCGGCCAGTGATTGTGAATTGAAGAAATCCGGCTCGACCGCTCTTGTGATAATAGAAGCAAAACCCATATCATTTCCACCAATGGACAGGGTTACGTAATCAACATGTTCATTTATCTTATCGAAAATACTAAGCTGAGGGTCAAGAACCGCTGAACCCCATTCCCAATCAAGTAGACTATTGTATTCTTTTACCTGGCCTGCAGAGAAGTGGGCAGTCTTGGCACCAGAAGCCGCCACAAAATACCATGAATCATCCTTGTGATCAGCCATTGTTGTTAGGCCACCATCTAAGGTGAGCATTCCTGGCCATGAGTTCTCGGATCTGTGAGCCAACCAGTCGAGGTTGTTGTATTTATCGCTGTCGCTTTGCCCATAGAACGGGTCAATGCCTTCGCCTGATGCGTATGAATCACCCATTGACACCATTACTCTTCGCTTGTTAGCGGCTCTATCTTCATGTTTATGCGCCATGCAGACAGACGCACTGACGGTAGCAATCGTAAGTAATGAAACGATCTTGTGGGTGATTCGCCTAATCGACATTAATAATTGCCCCTCCGTTGAATGATGAATAACTCCTACTTAATGTTATCACAAGTGTGTCCAGTAATCAGAACCTGTGGAGCTTTTCGCGGAATTGCAGAAATAACCAAGCTTTATACACCTAATGTGCATGTGAAAATACCAGTGTGCCTACCTATAATTAGAATCGTAAAGGAGGGTTTGCTTATGGTATGTCCTAACTGTGGTAGCAACAACTGCGGAATCATTAATGAGACAAACACTTCAGGCAAGGATTACAGCGCTGGAAAAGGATGTCTCGGTTATCTTATGTTCGGTGGCCCTGGGCTTCTCTGCGGACTTTGTGGTGAAGGTCGTCAGACTCATAGCACTAACTTCTGGCTCTGCTATAACTGTGGAAGAAAGTGGAAAGCATAAATGAATAAGCAGGAACTGTGGATCAAGTCGATGAATATTGGAGCACGATTGGGCTGCCATCAGCGACCTGACCGCAGTTTTTTTGTGGATGGATATCAGCTACCAGTGTGTGCGAGATGCACGGGCGTGACTGTAGGGTACATTGCAGCTGCGGTCATGATTATCGCAGGTGTTCGCCTTAACTGGATGTGGGTGCTTGGTCTGTGTGGTGTTATGGGTCTGGACTGGGGCATCCAGCGCGTTGGAATCAAAGAATCCAACAACATTAGACGCCTCATAACAGGAATTGTGGGCGGGATAGGCGTGCTATACGTATATTTCTACGCATTCCGTGGACTATTTAAGTTAATTCAACAAATGTTTACTAAGTAAGCCCCAATAACGCTCGAAAAGCATATATAATAATGCGTAAGTTCATATAATGGGGGAGCATATGAAGCGCTTATTATCTTTATTACTTAGTATTACTCTTGTTGTTGGTATTATCGCGGGTGTGCCTAGATCAGCAGATGCAGCAACAGTATATAACCTTAATACATATTCAAATTCGGATGCCAACTTCGGAAGAAGCAAAGAGACTATAGCGGCGGAATATTATGCTGCACTTAATACGAAGACAACTAGTTATTATTCAGTAACGCCATCACTTCAGTCACCATATTCTGGTGGAAAGTTGTCGGATGCTACACAGTCTTCAATTATTAGTATGTTGAACTTTTACCGTCATTTATCTGGAGTTAAGCAGATTGTTACTCCATCTACTCATAGTGACGCGCTTCAGGCAGGAGCTGTTATTCGTAACTGGGATTTTAACCACTCTACGACACAGTCCAAGATGCAAGCTGATATGCCTACTGATTTTTATCAGCTAGGTGCAAGTGCAAGCCATAATATCCTAAGTTCAGGGATGACTCCTCAGGGCGCCATGACAGGATTCCTTAACGAAGGATATAGTGTTAGCACAGGTAAGTTCGGAACAATCGGGCACAGAATATGCCTTCTTGATTTTATGACTAGCGGTATGCAGTTTGGGTATGCCGGAAGTGTAGAGATAGGTCTTCGTACCAGAACAGCTGGTACTACAAATCTTCCGTTTGTCGCATTCCCGCCTCCAGGTAATGTTCCTAATACTATGATTACAAGTCCTAACAGTACAGCTTGGTCCATTCAGACTACTGCTACAGTTGGGTACGAGAATCTGTCGAATGTAACAGCTACAGTAAAAGATCTTACTTCTAACACAAGTTACACATGTACAGTCGCTAATGGTAAGTTATCTTCACAGAACTGGGGAAGTGCGAACTATATACTTATCGCCCCACCATCATCAAGTTCCAGATATACTCATAGCTATGAGGTAACAATTACAGGACTTAAGAATGGTGCTACTGCAAAGTGGACAACTAATTTCTTTAACCCTGCTGAGTATGTAGATTCCCCTATCAAGACAATTGCTGTGAATGATATTACAAAGCTTCGTCTTACACAGTCAGTTATTGATGCTGGACTAAGTCCACTGTCAAGCTTACTTGGCAGTACTCTTAAGGTAACAACAGAGAATGGTCGTACAGCTGTTGTCCCTACAGCAAGTTCCTGGTCTGTAGATACAGCTAATATGAAGTTCACGAATAGTATTAATTCTTCATCGCTTCCGTCTCATATTGTAAGTAACGGTAATAACAGTATCGCTGTCCCATATGAACTTGTCCCATATGGACGTATGTCTGTTAATGTAACAACAGTAGATTCTGGCGGAAGTGCTAGATTTACTCTTAACAGATACTATACAGGCACTACAATGGTTACTCTCTATAGACTTAACTCTTCAGGTAAGTTAGAGGTTGTTGCTGATCAGGATTCAGCATCTTTCAGTAATGATACAACTAGTCCTAATGTTGTGTCTCACTTTGACCTGACAAATCTTCAGGCAACAGATAGCGGAAGATATTACATTGGTTATCGTTATGATTGGAGCAAGGAATTGTTCATGGTAGGACCAGTTAACTTTACTGTTAATCCTGATCCTAATGCACCTGTAGTGCCATCGAACCCATCAAATCCTAATAATCCAAGCACACCATCTACACCAAGTACACCTTCTGGTTCTGTCACACCTTCGCAGGGTCAGACTACATCCGAAGGCGGTGTATCAGGATTTGTAGAGCGTCTTTACACAGTAGCTCTTGGTCGTGCTTCAGATGCTAATGGTAAGGCCGCTTGGATTAATGCGATTCGTAATGGTGAGTCTGGTGCTGAAGCAGCAAAGGGATTCTTGTTCTCAGATGAGTTCTTGAATAAGAATATGAGTAATGCTGATTTTGTTACTGTTCTTTATCGCACATTCTTTGATCGTCAGCCTGATGCCGCAGGTCATGCAGCATGGGTTGCAGCACTCGAGAGAGGTGAGTCTAAGCAGGATGTAATCATGGGATTCATTAATAGTACTGAATGGGCGAATGTGTGCCTTAGATATGGAATACTCTCAGGTGGTACAGGCACTGCTAATATCACAATCGAACCTAATGATCAGGTGATTGCATTCGCTACTCGCTTGTATACAACTTGCTTGAAGAGAACTCCTGATCAGAATGGTCTTAGAGCGTGGGCATTGCAGCTTGCTAATTTGCGTGACACTGGAACAAATGCAGCGCATGGATTCTTCTTCAGTGATGAGATGAATAACAATCCGGTGTCTAATGAAGAGTTCGTAACTCGTCTGTATCTCACATTCATGGATCGTAACCCTGATACAGCAGGATTTAATGCATGGGTTGGTCAGCTTAATTCTGGAGTATCCCGTGAGGAAGTATTCCAGGGATTCGCACAGAGTACAGAGTTCGGTACAATCTGCGCTAACTATGGAATTATCAGATAAGTAGTAGGGCGATTACAGTTGATTAAATAGAAAGTCATACTCATTCTCGAATAATAGAGTTTGAGTATGACTTTTTTATATGTGGTTCATACTCAAATCCAGAATAAAGGCAATTGAGTATGATGTTTTCAGGTGATCTGAGGGGTACTGTCATACTGATATGAGGAATATAGCTTTTCGAGTATGAAGAGCAAGGGATTTTGTCATACTAAACTAGGTAAAAGGGGAGTATTAGTATGAAGTCGCCGCTGTAGTGTCATACTCAAATTACTTATTCTGGGAGATGGGTATGAAGATGCCGCGATTTTCAGTCAAAAAGCAATATATCAGAGTGAAAAGCTCTCAGGTAAAAGTCCGCCTACAGTATATTCGCCATCTACAGTGATTATTGGCATATCAGCAGGGGCGTACTCTGACATGAACTGACGGCAGTAACCGCAAGGGAGAGTCTTGATGAATTCAGATGAAGATAGTGGGCGGCCTGCGACTGCGATGGCCTCGAACTGACCAGGTTCCACGCCGCCTGCCATAGCGTTGCAGAATGCGACGCGCTCTGCACAAATTGACTGGATTCCATGGTTCTCGACGTTAATGCCGTTCCATATACGGCCGTTCTTATCAAGAAGTGCCGCTCCTACTGTAAATGAGGAATATGAACAGCATTTGTTACCGTCAGCTGCGAGCTTGGCGGAATTAAGAAGCATATCTTTTTGTTCTGCAGTCAATTTGTTCATACTTATATTATAATCGAATCATGATTGATTACGACAAAGACATTTTCTTAAGAAAAAGAATATTACCAGACACACTCGAGGCGTTTGGCTTCGATGATGGCGTGTACCAGGAAGATTTCCTGGATGGAGATTTTCGCGCAGTAATTCAGGTGGATAAGAAGGGTAAAGTCAGAAGTATCGTCTACGATCTTATGGCTGAAGAAGAGTATGTCCAGGTTCGTAATGAGCAGTATAACGGCGCCTATGTGGGCAAGGTTAGAGAAGAGTATGTGAAGATCCTGCAGAAGGTGGCTGATAACTGCTGCACTGAGTTGCTTTTCGAAGAGGATCAGGCTAACAGAATTGCAGCGGCACTTAAGGACAAATATGGTGATGACCCTGATTTCCCATGGGATGATGTTAATGGTGTATGGCGTTGTTCAAACACCAAGTGGTATGCACTCATGATGTATGTGGACCGTGCTAAGCTTGACCACACCAAGGAGGGGCAGACTAACGTTCTTAACCTCAAGATTAACGAGGAAGATGGCGAGGCGTTAAGGGAGACAGTTGGTATCTATGAGGCGTATCACATGAACCACAAAAGCTGGATATCAGTGATGGTTGATGACACACTTCCGGACAGTATAATTCTTTACTTAATCGAGAGAAGTCGCGCCATTGTAATGGGTCGCCGTGTAGGCGCTTCCAAGACTTGGATTGTTCCAGCTAATCCGAAGTATTACGACATTATCGCTGCTTTTACTGGTACGGATGACACCATCTGGAAGCAGTGCAAAGGCATAACAAAAGGTGACGTGGTCTATATGTATGTGGCGGCTCCTTATTCAGCGATTCTATATAAGTGCACGGTCACTGCGACTAATATTAGAAGCACAAGCAATCGCGAGCTCATGAAGGTTCATATCGATGAGCGATACAGCCCCAAGCTATGTCGCCTTAACACCATGAAGCAGTTCGGAGTGACTACCGTGCGAGGCCCACGCTTTATGCCGGAAGAACTTGAGAACTATATTAAGGAGAATAACAAATGACAGAAGTAGTCGAGAGATTTCTAAGATATGTAGCAATTGATACTCAGTCGGAAGATGATAGGGAAGAATTCCCAAGTACTGACAAGCAGAAAGATCTTGCGAAGCTTCTTCGCGATGAGCTGACAGAGCTTGGCGCTACTGTTGACTACGACGAGAAGTATGGATACGTATATGCCAAGATCCCCGCAAGTGCTGGCTGCGAAGATAAGCCAACACTTGGTCTTATCGCACATATGGATACATCCTCTGAAGCTTCTGGTGCTAATGTTAAGGCTCGCATTATCGAGAATTTTGATGGCAATGATATTGTTCTTAATGAAGACCTTGGAATAGTCATGAGCATGGCTAAGTTCCCTCATATAGCCAAGTACAAAGGCCAGTCTCTTATCGTTACTGATGGTACAACACTTCTAGGTGCGGACGACAAAGCTGGAGTGGCAGAAATAATGACTGTGGCAAGCAAACTCCTTCGAGGTGAGTGCGAACCTCACGGACCAATCAGCATAGCTTTTACTCCTGATGAGGAGACAGGTCGTGGTGTTGATTTCTTTGATATCGGTAGATTCGGTGCGGACTTCGCATATACAGTCGATGGTGGCCAACTTGGCGAGCTTGAATTCGAGAACTTCAACGCCGCTGGTGGAATAGTAAAAATCAAGGGCGTTAGCATCCATCCAGGCGATGCCAAGGGCAAGATGGTAAATGCATCCCTCGTGGCATCCGAATTTATGGAGATCCTACCTAAGGACGAACGTCCTGACACGACGGAAGGGTACGAAGGATTCTACCATCTTGATAGTGTGGAAGGTTGTGTCGAGGAAGCGACTCTTAAGTACATCATCCGCGACCATAACCGCGCTAAGTTCAATGCTCGAAAAGCATTATTCGCATCACGTGCGGATTCTTTGAACGAGAAGTATGGAAAGGGAACAGTAGAAGTAATTGTAAAAGACCAGTACTTCAATATGAGAGAGATAATTGAACCAGATTATATGTTCCTTATAGATAAGGCGTCTGATGCCATGCGAGCATGCGGAGTCGAGCCAATTATCAAGCCGATTAGAGGTGGAACTGACGGAGCCAGATTGTCTTTCCTGGGATTGCCATGCCCTAATATCTGTACAGGCGGAATGAATTATCACGGAAGATTCGAGTGCTGCTGCGTGGAGTCTATGCAGACAACAGTGGAAATATTAAGTGCTCTTATATCTGGTGTCTAACAGTCTTGTACTCGTCGCCGTCGATATAATAAGGACAGTGCTTAGTACCCATTGACTGGATTCTATATGCTTCGTCTTCATCCATATTCATGTCGCATACGTAGTCGCCTACGTACTCGTCGTATGTGTTGTATAAGCATGTGTCACATCTTGATTCCATGGGGATAATATAACACTTGAACCTCGGATATGCTACAATTAACGTTAGCTATAGTCGGAGGTTAATGGCGATGCCTTATTCCAGTGTTTTTCTGTCAGAGATAGTTAAAGACTTTGATCTAGAAGTTGTATACGATTCGGGTGATATCGAATCCAGAAGATTGTGCGTTGCTGACGTTACAAGACCAGGCCTTCAGCTAGCCGGTTATTATGACCACTTTGGTCCTGACAGACTTCAGATTATTGGTAACATGGAGTATGCATACTTAGAGCATCTCACATCAATGGACCGTAAAGCTTCTATCGAGGCATTATTCGAGAAGGGCATTCCTGGACTTGTAATTACACGTAATCATGAAGTGCTTCCAGAGATGCTCGAAGCAGCCCAGAAGATGCAGGTACCTATTCTCAGAACTGGTTCTGCTACATCCGACTTCAGTAGTGAGCTTGTTAAGCATCTTAGAATGGAACTTGCTCCTCGTATAAGTATGCACGGCGTTCTTGTCGAGGTTAACGGTGAAGGTATTCTTATCTTAGGTGAGAGTGGAGTAGGTAAGTCTGAGACAGCCCTCGAGATTGTTAAGAGAGGTCATAGACTTATTGCCGATGATCAGGTAGAGATTCGTAAGGTATCAGAGTCTACACTTGTAGGTAAGGCGCCAGATGTTATTAAGCATCTTATCGAGATTAGAGGTATCGGTATCCTCGATGTTAAGGAACTCTACGGTGTATCTTCCGTTAAGCAGCAGGAGTCAATCGACTTCGTTATTAACCTTGAGCTGTGGGATGAGAAGAAGACTTATGACAGATTAGGTCTTAGTGATGAGACAACAGATATTCTTGGAATTAAGGTTCCTTCAATCACTATCCCAGTAGGACCTGGACGTAACCTCGCTATTATCGTCGAGGCTGCTGCAATTAACCACAGAGTTAAGCAGATGGGTTATAACGCAGCTCAGGATCTCGTATCAAGAATTTTCCCAGGGGGAGTACAGAAGACATGATTCCGAAGTGTTGGAATGAAGTAGTTAGAGAGAACGAACCTCTTAAGAATCACACTACAATGAGATGTGGAGGACCTGCGAAGCTTTTCGCGGAGCCACGTAGTGAAGAGGAACTTATAGAGATTAGTAATTATGCCAAGAGCCAGGGTCTTGAGACTTATATCCTGGGTGCAGGTTCCAACGTGCTATTTATGGATGAAGGTTTTGATGGAATAGTTATCCATATTGGTCGCGAGATGGGTGGAATCGAGATTACAGATGAGGGTGATTCCTGCCTTATCAAGGCTGGCGGTGGATGCTCCATGGCTTTGTTTGGTAGCAAGTGCGCATCTGAGGGCTTGGAGGGTGCAGAGTTCATCTGCGGAATTCCAGGAACAATCGGCGGCGGTGTATATATGAATGCTGGCGCTTATGGAAGAGAGATTAAGGACATCGCTGTTAGTGCGCGCTATGTTAAAGATGGGGAAGTCCACGAGATAGCTGCGCAGGAAATGAAGTTTGGATATAGAACAAGTATCTTCGAAGAGATGGAAGGTGCAATCGTTACTTCATTTACAGCAAGACTTAATAAGGGTGACAAGCAGGCAATAGCTGACCTGGTTAATCAGCTTCGCGAGAAGAGAACAGCGTCTCAGCCGCTTGATGTACCAAGCGCAGGCTCTACTTTTAAGCGCCCTACTGGATACTATGCCGGTGCACTTATTCAGGAGAGTAATCTTAAGGGATTCGCACTTGATGATTCAGGCGCACAGGTGTCACCTAAGCATGCAGGATTCGTAGTCAACAATGGTGGTAAGGCTAATGCTTCTGATGTGCTTAGACTTATCAATTATGTGATAGACAAAGTTAAGGCAGATAGCGGTGTAACGCTTGAGCCTGAAGTAAGAATTGTGAAGGGCGGTAAGGACTAATGGAATTAATTATTCTTACAGGTGTAAGTGGAGCTGGTAAGAGCCAGGCTGCAGCTTTTCTAGAGGATCAGGGATTCTTCTGTATTGATAACCTTCCTCCGATTTTTCTTCACGACATAGTTAAGACTTTTGCAAGTGGTGAGGGAGATGCCAATGGTATCGACAAGCTTGCTATTGTAGTAGATATCAGAAGTAAGACTCTTATCAAGGGCTTCGGTCAGGCGATGAAAAGAATCGACGAGGAGATTGGTATTCCATTCAGCATTATCTTCCTCGAAGCAAGTGATGCAGTTCTTGTAAGCAGATACAACCAGACAAGACGTAAGCATCCTCTTACAGATGAGATTAGCCTTACAGACGCTATAGCCGCAGAACGTAAGCTACTTCAGAACATTAGAGGGCGTGCTACATATATCATTGATACAACAATGCTAACTAACGCTGGTCTTAAGAAGCAGCTTCGCGCTATCTTGAAGGAGAGTGACAACACTGGAATCTCTGTATTTATTGAATCATTTGGATTTATGTATGGCCAACCAGTCGACTGCGATGAGATTATTGATGTCAGATTCCTTCCTAATCCATTCTGGGTGGATGAACTTAAGATGTTAAGCGGCAGAGACGAGCCAATCGAGAAATACCTCGAAGGATTTGACGAGACTACAGATTTTGTTAAGCGCCTTACATCCCTATTCAGCTTTATGCTTCCACTTTACATTAGAGAGGGCAAGAGCCGTATTAGTATTGGAATTGGCTGCACAGGCGGAAGACACCGCTCTGTATATATCACTGAGCAGCTCGGCAAGACACTCAGCGACCTTGGCTACAGAACTAATGTAAATCATAGAGATATTGATAGAGACCCAAGATATGACGTCAAAGAAGACAAGAAGTGATTCTAGTAGCTTTAGCGCCAGAGTTCGCGATGAAGTTACAGCTTCCATCCCTAAGAAATCCAAGGATAGACTTGCCATATTGGCAGGAAGCTTTGTAGCAGAAGGGGATGGCAGGGCAATCTTCGCGAGCGAATATTTTGACAGACTTGCTGAGCGCGACGAGGAGGTACCAGATATCGATCCTAGCGACTCACGTGACCGCCGTAACTTCCTTAAGGGTGTGTTCATAGCGGCAGGGTACTGCTCTGACCCTTCGAAAAGCTACAGAATAGAGCTTCACGTACCAGATCTGGGCGCAGTAAACATCGTGACGGGCCTTCTTGAAGCTGAGCGACTTGCTCCTTCATGTGCACAGCGCGACGGAATGTATGCGGTATATCTTAAGAATGGTGATGATGTTGCGGATTTCCTGGGCATGATTGGTGCCAGCAGTATGTGGCTTGAATTCGAGAACGTCCGCGCTGAACACGAAGTGCTTGGCAATATTAACCGCGCTATGAACTGCGACCTTGGTAATACAAAGCGTCAGGCTGAGGCGGGTGCTATTCGTAATGAAGCTATTAGAAGACTTATGAATTCTGACAAGGCAAAGGATCTGTCAGATGACCTGAGAATGGCTGCAGAGGTTAATCTAGCTAATCCAGGAGCGTCTCTTAAAGAGCTTGGAGAGCTAATGGATCCGCCTATTAGTAAGTCTGGTATGAACCATAGAATCAAGAAATTACTCGAATTAGCCGAAAATACTGTATAAATTGCCCAATACTTACATCAATTGAGTATTACTATATGCCGTGCTATTATGTAGCTTGAACTTTTGTATCATTTTGATTACAAAAAAATCGAGGAGGATATTGGCAGGTCATATGGCACGCAGAGATCAGTACATTGAATCTGATAATACATATTACGAGCCATCGACTGATCATGGTAGCGGAACTTTGATTCTGATTGTTGCCATGACAATTTTGTCTGCTATCCTTACTTCAGTTCTTGCAGTTATCTATTTCAATAAGAAAGATGCTGATGAGAATGGTCCAATAAGTTCTAATGGAGAAGTAGTAAGTTATATATCTGTTACTACTAGCACTCCAACACCAATCCCACCTATCCAGCCATATCAGAACTCACTTTTATATCCAGCTGCAGCTTCAGTAAATATTAATGGTGATGTAGAAGTAGCTTCAGGATGTAATCCATCAGTTCGTGGACTTACTCAGTCTGTTATTAGTGGTTCAACAATTATTACTGACTATACTCGCATTGAACCAATCTATATGGAAGATCCACTTTACTATAATCAGGTCGGAGGAATAATTACTTTCCGTGGTAATAACTTCCGTAACACAGCTGCATTTGGTAACGTGACTCCAGCTGATGGTTCTATAGATACACTTACTCAGGTATGGGAGTATTCCAATACAGGTTCACTTCTTTCTTCTAGCCAGACTTATGAGTGGCATGGATTCCAGCTCACTGGTCAGCCTCTTATTGTTTGCTGGCCTGAGAACATAAGAACGGCCATGACGATGTATTCAGATAAGATCACTAAGGTTGGTCTTAAGGAAGTAATCTGCGCTTGTCTTGACGGTTATGTATATTTCTTTGACCTTGACGATGGCGCTCCAACGAGAGATCCAATCTATGTTGGTTCTTCAATCAAGGGAACACCTGCGGTAGACCCACGCGGCTATCCTCTTCTCTATGTTGGTCAGGCTGATGATAATGGTGGAGAATACAACGGATTCGGAATGTATATCTATTCTCTTATCGATGGTACAAGATTATTCTTCTACGAAGGTCTTGATGATGGCGCATATAGAATGAACTGGGATGCATTCGATTCATCTCCAATTATCGATGCTGCATCTGATACGCTTATCTGGCCAGGTGAGAATGGAATTATATACACATTTAAGCTGAATACATCTTATATTCCTGGTACATGGAATATATCTGTTAATCCACAGTGTACTGGATACAAGTACATCTTCAGTGATACACAGGGAAGATATCTTGGTGTAGAGAGCTCTATCGCTGTCTATGGTAACTATGGTTACTTTGTGGATAACAACTCCAACCTTATCTGCTTGGATCTTAATACAATGCAGATGGTGTGGGTGTTCAGAACAGATGACGATACAGACCTTTCTCCAGTTATCGAAGAAGAGAATGGTATTCCCTATCTTTATATAGCTACAGAGGTTGACTACCAGGGTGGTAACGGTGAGTACTGTGGTGCAGCCTATACATACAAGATTAATGGACTTACAGGTGAGGAAGTATGGCAGACATCACAGCCATGTTATACATACAACGGATCTTCCTCTGATACAGATCAGACAGGTGGATGTCTTGGTAACCCTGTAGTAGGTATGGGTAACATATCCAACCTCGTTATCTTCTCCTATAGTATGACCAACTCTCTTATGAGTGGTAACAGAATCGTGGCATACGACAAAGCAACTGGCCTTGAAGTATGGCATTACGATATGAATATGTATTCTTATAGCTCACCTGTAGCAGTATATGACAGCAACGGTAATGGATATATCATTATCGCTGACAGTATCGGACAGATTCACATGATTAATGGTGCTACAGGACCTGATTCCGAATCAGGTCAGGCTATGTTTGTTATGCAGGCAGCTCGTAACTTCGGATCAGAGAGTCAGACTACTAGTGGTGTTGAATTCCAAGCATCACCTGCTGTATATGAAGACACACTCGTTATCTGTACTACTTCAAGTTCAGTAATAGGAGTAAAAATCGGATAAGCAATTATCAGATAGAGGGTATAAAGAATGACAGAAAAAGAGATGTATGACATCATTGAGATTCTTGAAGTCGAGATAAGCTCATTCAGAGGAGGCGGATATAAAGTCCGATTTGATTTTGCGAAGAGTCTTCTCTCTTGGAATGATGGATATATGTGGAACAACAACTTCATGAAGTTTATGCCTGCTCCTCAGATAGAGAAACTCAGAGCAAGCCTTCCTGAATCAGGAATCCTGACATGGATGGAAAAGTACAACAAGGGTGAACATGAAGAGATTGGTAATCCAACAGCTAACCCTTCGTCGTGGAAGATGAGAGTCAGACTTACAGACGGAACAGAAATAGTAAGCGGACACGCTCGTCACTTCCCTAAGGACTGGATGAAAATCAGAGCCATTATAGAAGATGCGACAGAATGTGTATTCAGGCTTCGCTGAGATATGACAGATTCAGCGTTCTTATGTTACAATAAGAACGCTATTATTTTGTCAGAAAGGAGAAAAGCATGGATTACATCGAAGGTCTCTTCCTTGGAACTTTGTGGAGTGATACTGATTACGAGAACCGCAGACACGTTCTCTTATTCATTCTTTATGGTTTGTTTGTTGACCTTATCCTTCTTTTCTCATACTTTACTAATTCATATTTGCTGGGTCTTGGTAAGCCAGGAGCACTTCCTATTGTGTTCTACGTTATCCTCTTCGTGGCATGTCCATTTCTTTGCTTCAGATACTATCGAATGCCCTTGTGGGGCAAGGCACTTGTATTAATAGAGAAGGCTATCAAGGCTTTCTTGGTGATTGGTATCACTGTACGACTCGTACTTCCTAGAATTACAGTAGAGTCTGGTGGTCTTCAGGATTTTGTTATTAACTACCTTAACGGAACACTTGAGAGTTATACAGAGAAATTCGCCTCTGACGGAGGCACATTCTCGACTGCGATGGGAGTTATTGTAGGCGGTGTGCATATTGTATTCGTTGTAGTACTTATTCTTGTAGCTGCTATTGTTATTCCTGGATTAGTGTTCCTTATACTACGAGGATTGCAGTATGGATATGACTGGGTTATCGATAAGCTAGTTATCAGACGTTTCTTTAAGTTCAAGAGATAATACGGAGGCACATTATGGCAATTCTTACAGATAAGATTGATATTACTGTAGAAGAGTTGGAAGAAAGCCTTGGTGCCAAGAAGCTCCCTGAATTCATTAAAGAGTGTGAAGAGAAGTTTATATCCCGAATAGATGCTATAGTCGAGGAGATTTGTTCTGATGAGAACAAGAAGGCTATCTTTGTATCTGGTCCTACATCTTCAGGCAAGACTACATTCACAATGAGACTTACAGCTGGTCTTAAGGCACACGGTAAAGTCGCATCCTTCCTGTCGTTAGATGACTATTACAACACATCAGATCTTACTTTCGATAAGGACGGAAGACCTGACTTCGAGACTATTGATTCACTGGATATAGATAAAGCAGCTGATGATGTTGTTGACGTAATTAATGGTAAGAGAGTTGTTCCACCATTTTTTAACTTCAAGACTCGTCGCCGCGAGGAGCGTGATGACAGTGAAGCAATCGAGCTTCCAGCTAACGGAGTTCTTGTGGTAGAAGGACTTCATGGTCTGTCTTCCAAGATTGCAGATAAGGTTGATTCTAATGCCTGCATCAAGGTGTTCATTATGCCTTATGGTAATGTCTATAGTGATACAAAGTTAATGAATAGCACAGAGATTCGTCTTCTTAGAAGAATAGTACGCGACCAGCGTCACAGAGGTGCACATGCACTTTCTACCGTGGATTACTGGCCAATGATCGAGAAGTCTGAGGAAGCTCTTCTTGATGACTACCTTCCAAGAGCGGATTATCACGTTAATTCGTTTTTGCCATATGAGTCGCTCATTATAGCCCCATTGGCATTGGATGATATACGCGCAGCACTTAAGGCGGTTGAAGATGGTAGCATCACACCTAATGTGCTTATGGAGAAGTCATATACAGGCAAAGCTTTTGCTGATCTCTCGACAGCATTAGCTCGCTGCAGTAAACTCGTAAAGCATCTGGAGATGATTCCTAAGGTTAATCCTGCACACGTTCCAGATCAGTCAATTCTTAACGAGTTTATATCAGAATAATAATCAGAAGGAGGCATATTAATGCCAATTAGAATACCTAATAATCTCCCTGCAAAGCAGGTTCTTGAGAATGAGAAAATTTTCGTAATGGAGGAAGAAAGAGCCGTTAGCCAGGATATTCGTCCTATTAGAATTGCTATTCTTAATTTGATGCCTGACAAGACAACTACTGAGAATCAGCTCCTTAGAGCCCTCTCTAATTCTCCTATTCAGGTGGATATTGACCTTATCAGAGTAGGTTCACATGTATCTACACACACAAGTGAAGAGCATCTTATCAAGTTCTATGAGACTTTTGATGAGGTAAAGGACCGCTACTATGACGGCATGATTATCACAGGTGCGCCAGTAGAACAGATGCCTTATGAAGAAGTAGATTACTGGCCTGAGCTTCAGGAGATTATGGATTGGACAAAGTCTCACGTATATTCCACACTTCATCTTTGCTGGGGTGCGATGGCAGGACTTTATCACCACTATGGAATCCCTAAGTATGATCTCCCAGCTAAGTGCTTTGGTATTTTCGAGCACAACATGACTTATAGTAGCCCAGTGAAGCTTTTCCGTGGCTTTGATGATGTGTTCTATGTGCCTCATTCAAGACATACTGAGATTAGAAGAGAGGATATCGTTAAGGTTCCTAGCCTTAGAATTCTCTCCGAGTCAGACGAGTGCGGTGTGTTCGCAGTATCTGACCCACATGGAAGACAGATTTTTATAATGGGTCACTCTGAGTATGACAAGGACACACTTGATAAGGAGTATAAGCGCGATATCTCCAAGGGACTTCCTATTAATGTTCCAAAGAACTATTACGTTGATGACGATCCTGATAAGCCAATCATCAAGAGATGGAGATCTTCAGCTACTTTGATGTACACCAATTGGCTTAACTTCTACGTATATCAGGAGACACCATTTGATCTTGCTCTTCTCGAGGAGTACAAGAAGTGATAATCGACGAATCGCTTGTAAGGAGTATGACGCCTGATCGTCCGGATGATGGCCACAAAGGCACATTCGGCACAGCTCTTATTGTGGCTGGAAGCGAGTTTATGTCTGGTGCACAGGTTCTTGCGACATCAGCGTGCCTTAATAGCGGCGTTGGTATGGTTCGCGTGTTGGCTCCAGAAGTAAGCTATGCCGGCACTCGCGTTAACTGCCCTTGTGCGATGCTAAGCCCATATCCAGACAATGTGGAAGCACTTCTTCGAGAAGCTTCAGAGTTCCTAGTCAAGACTAAAGCAGTGCTTATTGGCCCTGGAATCGACGTTGATGATAAGCGTAGCTATGCTCTTTTGTGGTTTTTTATTCAGAATGCGCCTGCTCTTGTAATTGATGCTAGCGCTCTGGCTCTTCTGGCCAAGTATCAGGAGGAACTTCTCCCACTTCTTAGACAAAGAACAGCTAATGGGCTAAGTCAGGCGGTATTGACGCCTCATATAGGAGAGATGAGAAGACTCAGCAATGATACAAGCGTAGATGCAGTAAAGGCATGGGCTAAGAAGAATAACTGCGTTGTCGTTCTCAAAAACGCTGAGACTAACATAATCACTCCTGCGGAAGAAGTGTATACTAATATAGTAACCAATAGCGGTATGGCAAAAGGTGGAAGTGGCGATGTGCTGTCAGGCCTTATGACTGGACTGCTTGCGCAGGGAATTACTGCTGTCAGTAGCGCAGTTAGTGCTGTGTTCTTCCACTCCTTAGCGGGCGGGATTGCAGCAAGCGATATAGGAAAGCGTGCCATGCTTCCTACTGATATTATTGATAATCTGTCTTATGCTTATGAGACGGTAGGATGGAAATGATGGAAAAGGATAATGTGATGTTTGACCGTTCATGCGCGGAGATTAGTCTTGGTGCAGTTCGTAATAATATTAAAGAGATAAGAAGAGTTACTTCTGATACAGCGGATATTCTTGCCGTTGTTAAGGCGGACGCTTATGGACATGGAGTAATAGAGATTGCAAAAACTCTTCTGGAGAATGGTGCAAATGGACTTTGCATAGCTACTATAAGCGAAGCAATACATCTTCGTGAGAGTGGAATTACAGCCCGACTACTTATCCTTGGTGGTGTAGAGAGCTGTTACTATGAGTCAGCGGTTAAGTATGACGTAGACCTCGCGATATTTGATGAAGAATCAGCAAGAATACTGTCTGATGAGGCTATTAAGCAGGGAAAGAAGGCAAATATTCATGTAAAGCTTGATACAGGTATGAGCCGAATTGGTTTCCCTACAGATGGAAGCGCTACGGATGCTATAGTTAGAATCTGTAATCTTCCAGGAATCAATCCATATGGTATTTTTTCTCACTTTGCAGTAGCTGATACTGATGAAGATGATTATACAAATATGCAGTTTGAGCGATTCATGGATCAGGTCGATGAGCTTAATAAGCGCGGTGTGACATTTACAAAGAGACACATCTGTAACAGCGCTGGAATCCTTAGATTCCCACATATGCATCTGGATATGGTACGCGCAGGACTTATCCTGTATGGAATTATTCCAGAGGGATGCCCTAAGGGTCCAAGTGACATCAATCTAATTCCTGTAATGACATGGCTATCCAAGGTTGTTCATGTGAAGGAGATTCCAGAGGGTACTACTGTAAGCTATGGACGACACTTTACAGCAACTAAGCCAACAAAAGTTATCACTGTATCTGTCGGCTATGCAGATGGCTTATCAAGACGTCTGTCCAACGGATTCGAACTTATCATCAATGGACAGAGACTACCAATTATTGGTAATGTATGTATGGATATGTGCATGCTTGATGCCACTAATATGACGGGTGAAGTCAAGAAGGGGCAGATAGTAGAGATATTCGGAAGAAGCAGAAGTGCAGCTGAGCTTGCCGAGTATCTTGGTACAATTAGTTACGAGATTACCTGCGATGTAGGTAAGCGTGTAAATAGAATTTTTATCGAGGAATGATAAGGAGGAACAACAATGAGAATTAAGAAGACAATTGCAGCAATCTTGACATCAGTAATGATGCTTTCTCTCGCTGGATGCGCAGGTGGCGGTTACAAGAAGAATGCAGATATTCTTAAGTCAGTAGCTAAGGACAATGGTGCTGTAGAAGCAGAGTACGATGATCCTATG
>R22__coassemble_657_pt1 | contig 20793 bp, 13 predicted proteins | sample R22__metabat2_low_PE_040 | metagenome-assembled genome bin R22 | reverse complement strand
CCGCACTTTTGCTGGAGAAGCTAAGGTCCTGTTATCCCATATCAAGGACGAGATATTGCCGGTTATTAGAGATAATGCGGGCGACAGTAAAGTCTACATCGCGGGCTATTCGCTGGCTGGGCTTTTCGCGCTGTGGAGCCTATACGAATGTGGGCTTTTTGATGGTGCGGCGTGCTGCTCTGGTTCAGTGTGGTACCCAGGCTGGAGAGAATATGCCTCATCGCACAAGGTGCAGAAAGCAGCGTGCGTGTACCTTAGTCTTGGGCTTAAGGAGAAGAATACCAAGCATCCGCTAATGAAGACTGTCGAAGATAATATGAGATATCAGTATGAACTGCTTACCAAGGATGAAGCTGCAGAGCGTGTGCAGCTCGACTGGAATGAAGGCGGGCACTTCAGCGGTACCCAGGAACGAATGGTAAAAGGTATAAGCTGGCTATATAATAGCTACGAAAGTGCATATTAATAATTAGGTTGGAAATAACATGAACAAACTTGTAGTAATAGCGGGAACTAATGCCTCAGGCAAAAGCGGACTAGGAATCGAGCTGGCCAAGCAGTATGGTGCTGAGATTGTATCAGCAGATTCAAGGCAGATCTTCGAGGGATTAGACCTTGGTTCAGGCAAGGTAACTCCTGAGGAGACTCAGGGTGTTCCTCACCATCTTATTGATGTGGCAAAGCCTAATGACTTCTTCTCGCTTACTGACTTCCAGGACAAGGCGTATGAAGCTATTGATGATATCATCGCTCGCGGTCACAAGGCGTTCCTGGTCGGAGGCACAGGCTTGTATGTAAATTCCATTGTTGATGGTTTTAATATCAGAAGAGAGCCAGTAGATGAAGCACTTCGCGACGAGCTTACTGCTATGAGCATCGAGGATCTAATCGCACTTCTGGAGCAGAAAAATCCAGAGGTTCTTAAGACTATCGATCTTAAGAATAAGCGCCGCCTCGAGCGAGCTGCTGAGCGCGCGATCAAGGGTATCACTGAAGAGCCTCAGAACACCCCTAGATACGAGACACTCGTTATTGGTGTTACCTGGGATAGAGCGGTTCTCTATGAGCGCATTAGAGAGCGCCTTGATAGAAGACTAGACCAGGGCATGATTGATGAAGTTAAGCGTCTTCGTGAGAATGGCGCGACAGATGAATTCCTCTATAGTCTTGGACTGGAATACAGGTTTATTCTCATGTACCTAAGAGGCGAATTCACAAGCTTCGAAGCCTTCTATAACAAGCTCTTCATGGAGATTAGACATCTTGCCAAGGAGCAGATGACATGGTTCCGTAAGCGTAAAGATATTAACTGGATTGATATGGCAGGAGATCCGGTTGCACAGGCAACTAGGCTTATAGACGAGTTCTACGGATAATTATTCTCTGTGCTTCTTATAGTGTGCCTTAATGGCATCAAAAGTCTTGTCGCTGAGATAGTGTTCTATGCGGCAGGCATCATCTGTAGCAGTTTGTTCATCCACGCCAAGACTCATTAGCAGATTAGTAAGAACAAGGTGACGCTCGTATATCTTCATAGCCACTGCCTTACCACTATCAGTGAGTGTGATACCACCATCTGGGGCAATCAAGATATATCCATCATTCTTGAGAATGCCCATAGCACGGCTGACAGAAGGCTTGGAATAACCCATGTGATTAACGATATCAATGCTTCTGACACAAGCCATCTGCTGCGACAGAACATGTATTGTCTCTAGGTACATCTCACCTGATTCAAGCATTGCCATTAGCATTCACCTCTGATTAATTGTTAGCAATAACTTACTCTACTCATTCTCGAAAATCAACTTTCCTGATAAAACCTCTTGACAAGTTAGCGCATGCTAACTACAATCATAGTCGGTTAGCGTAGGCTAACTTGTGCAAGGGAGGAGGAATTATTGTGATGCCACTTAATTATGCAGATGTCGATTCACCTCAGATTATCAAGAAGATTGGCGGATCTCCTGAAGTCAAGAAACACCTGGAGAATCTGGGGTTCAGCGTCGGAGGAGAGATCAAGATTGTCAATTCACTCGGCGGTAATGTAATCGTCAAGATTAAGGAATCACGCGTGGCTCTAAGTGATGAGCTAGCGAGAAAAATAATGGTCTAAGTACAAGGAGGAACATTAGTGATGACATTAAGAGATGTTAGAGTCGGCCAGTCTGCTACAGTTGTAAAGCTACATGGTGAAGGAGCTGTTAAGCGAAGAATTATGGACATGGGAATTACCAAGGGAACAATGGTTAGCGTGCGTAAGGTAGCTCCACTTGGAGATCCTATCGAGGTGACGGTTCGCGGATACGAGTTATCTCTTCGTAAGGCTGATGCAGAGATGATTGAAGTAGAGTAACGAATTGTTCAGGGTTGGAGCCCTTTATTTTTTGGAACGTGGTTAGCATAAGCTAACTAGAAAGGATGTAATTAACATGAGTATTAGAATCGCACTTGCTGGTAACCCAAACTGCGGTAAAACCACGTTGTTCAACGTGCTTACTGGATCTAATCAGTTCGTAGGTAACTGGCCTGGAGTAACAGTAGAGAAGAAGGAAGGAAGACTTAAGAAGCACAATGATGTAATAATCACAGACCTTCCAGGAATTTATTCATTGTCACCATATACACTGGAGGAAGTGGTAGCACGTAACTACCTTATCGGTGAACGCCCAGATGCCATACTGAATATTATTGATGGTACAAATCTGGAACGTAACCTCTATCTGACAACACAGCTGACTGAGCTCGGTATTCCAGTAGTAATTGCAATTAATATGATGGATATCGTTCGTAAGAACGGAGATACGATAAACACAAAAGAATTAAGCAGACAGCTTGGCTGTCCAGTAGTAGAGATTTCTGCTCTTAAGGGTACAGGTATTAAGGAAGTATCTGAGGCAGCGATTGAAGCAGCTACCAAGGGAAAGACAATTCCTATGCATACTTTCTCTGGTCCTGTGGAGCATGCCATCGCTCATATTGAGGAAGCTGCGGTTCACGGAATGCCAGAGAATCAGCAGAGATGGTTCGCGATTAAGATTTTCGAGCGCGATGAGAAGGTGCTTGAGGATATGAAGTTAAGCCCAGACACATTGGCTCACATTGATTCAGATATCGCAGCTGTAGAGAAGGAAATGGATGATGACGCGGAGTCCATTATTACTAACGAGCGTTATATCTACATTGGAGAGGTCATCAAGTCCTGCTACAAGAAGAAGAACAAGGGCGCACTTAGTAGCTCTGATAAGATCGATAAGATTGTAACTAACAGATGGCTTGGACTTCCAATCTTCGCGATTATTATGTTCCTTGTCTACTATATCGCTATGGCGACAGTAGGTGCTGCAGCGACTGACTGGACTAATGACAATCTCTTTGGAGATGGATTCCATATCACAGGTGGAAGTAAGTATGAAGAAGCTGTGGAGGAATTCGAAGGTGCAAGTCTTATAGTTGATGGATATGATGCCATCGTGGAGGAGACAGGTGCTGCTCCAACTGGTGACTTCGAGTACGAAGTAGAAGATGACGAGACACTTGAGGTAACACTCGAGACAGCAACACTTGATGAATATGATGAGGCAGTTGCCACATTGGAGAAGTATGGTGACGAAGAGCCAGATCCTGCTGATTATGGAGTGTTCGTACCAAGTATCCCAGCTCTTGTAGAGAAGGGTCTTGATGCAGCTAACTGTGCGGATTGGCTTAAGGGTCTTGTACTTGATGGAATTGTAGCAGGTGTAGGTGCAGTTCTTGGATTCGTGCCACAGATGCTTGTATTGTTCTTCTTGCTGGCTTGCCTTGAGGCGTGTGGATACATGTCACGTATCGCTTTCGTACTTGATAGAGTATTCCGTAAGTTCGGTTTGTCAGGTAAGTCTTTCATCCCAATGCTTGTAGGTATGGGTTGTGGTGTTCCTGGAATTATGGCATCACGTACAATCGAGAATGAGAGAGATCGTCGTATGACAATCATGACGACTACATTTATCCCTTGCGGAGCTAAGGTGCCATTCATCGCTATGATTGCTGGTGCTATCTTCGGAGGCAAGGCGTGGGTTGCTACATCAGCATACTTCCTTGGAATGGCAGCAATCATTATCTCAGGTATTATGCTTAAGAAGACTAAGATGTTCGCAGGCGAGCCTTCACCATTCGTAATGGAACTTCCTGCTTATCATTTCCCTACACTTAAGAATGTACTTCGTTCTACATGGGAGCGTGGCTGGAGCTTTATTAAGAAGGCTGGAACAATCATTCTCCTCTCTACAGTTCTTGTATGGTTCACAAGCTTCTTCGGATTCACAGAAGATGGCTTCAGAATGCTCTCAGAAGATGAGCTTAATCTCTCTATCCTGGCACGCATTGGTAATGTAATCGCTTGGATTTTCGCCCCTCTCGGATGGGGCAACTGGCAGGCTGCGGTAGCATCTATCACAGGTCTTGTCGCTAAGGAAAATATTGTCGGTACAATGGGTATTCTCTATGGCGGAGATGGCAATGTATGGGGCACTCTTGCACAGCACTTTACAACAATAACTGGTTATTCCTTCCTTGTATTTAACCTTTTATGTGCCCCATGCTTTGCCGCTATAGGTGCTATCAAGCGTGAGATGAATAATGCAAAGTGGACATGGTTCGCTATTGGTTATCAGTGTATCTTTGCTTATATGGTGGCACTTATGGTTACTCAGTTCGGTAACCTCTTCACAGGAAGCGGAAACGTTATTGGAGTTATAGCAGCGACACTTGTATTCGCAGGCATTATCTACATGCTCGTTCGTCCATACAAGGAAGCTACTCGTCGAATCAGCAAGTGAGGAGAATAATATGGGAACTATAATTGTTGCTTCAATTATTGGGCTGGTAATAGTGCTAGTAATAACAAAGTTAGTTCGTGACAAGAAGCAAGGCAAAAGCTGCTGCGGAGGTAACTGCTCCGCATGCAAGCACTGCCACCACTAATGAATTACTTAGCGTACAGCATTCTCTGCTGCTTAGGGGTGATCCCTCTCCAGCGCTTGTAGTTCTTAATTAAGTGGCTGCTGTCGAAGAAGCCAGTCTTACTAGCGATATAAGAGATGTCGTAATTGGTGTGCATAAGAAGTTCATCTGCCTTGTTAAGTCGAATATACATGATGTATTCCTTACAGGTTCTGCCGTAGGTCTCCTTGAACAATCGGGCGAAATGCGAATAACTAAGATGACACTTATCAGCTAAGTCAGCGATATCAATCGCTTCTTCTGAATGGATGTCTATATATTCCAGTATGTGGAAGAAAGACAATGACTCATTACTTTGCTTCTCCTGATATGATGGCAGCTTCTTATCACAAAGCCTTGCTATGGAGATAAGCACACTGAATATATCTGCCTGCATCTGGAATGTGTGCAGCTCTTCTAGGGAGTTATATTCATTAACAACAGATACGACCTTATCATACATGTGCATTGCATCCTTTATGATTATGCAGTAATCCTGTTCTGATGTCCTCGTTACAAAATAATCGTACATTTTCTGAACATAAGCGTCAGGGATGTTGATTGTGTGGATGTCGAACTTGATTACTGCATATTCTACTGGTGCATCATCGACTTTCTGGACCTCATGAAGCTGAAGCGGATAGATATAACAGATATTTCCTGGCTCCAGAACAAAGCTGTAATCGTTACATAGCAAGCGAATCCTACCAGTCTTGATATACAGAATCTCACAGTAGTAGTGCCAGTGCATTGGCGAGTTAACTGAAGATGTATAGAAGATATCGTATGGCTTATCAGACTTATCTATATACTCGAAGAATTCCATAACGTGCTCCATATGATAGATTTGTACGATTTTTTACGATAAACATAATACATTTATATCACAGGATAATTCATAATTTAATCATCAATTAGTTGGAGCACAATCAAGATGGAATTGATGAACTTAAATCAAGGCTGGACAATGTGCAGGGTAGGCGCGGAAGATACAATTAACGCCTGCGTTCCTGGCTCTGTGTATCTTGATCTTCTGACGGCAGGCAAGATGGAGAATCCGTTTTGGAAAGACAACGAGATTGCCGCCCTTAAGCTGATGGATGACGACTATAAGTATCAGCTACAATTCGATGTTACTAGTGACTTCCTTAACAAGGATGAAGTAACTCTAAGATTCGACGGCCTGGACACTATCGCAGACATTTATCTTAATGGTGCGCACCTTGGCCACGCTGAGAATATGCACAGAATCTGGAAGTACAGCGTCAAGGACATTCTTCACCCAGGCAGCAACCAGCTTCAGATCATCTTCCACTCACCAACAAAGTATATAGCAGACGCCTTCGCTAAGGCCCCAACCCTTGGCACGGAAGATGCCATGAACGGCTTTGTTCATATTCGAAAAGCACACTGTATGTTCGGCTGGGACTGGGGCGCTCATCTGCCAGATATGGGTATCTGGAGGGATGTGACTCTTAAGTCTTATAGCACAGCAGAAATCACTGATATCGAGATACTTCAGTACCATGAAGATGGCAAAGTAAGACTTCAGATTAATCCAGAGATTAACGAGGTATCAGGTGAGAAATATACAATTAGTTATCAGCTCCAGAATCCTGATGGAACTACAGCAGATATAGACGCTAATCATACAGTAGATAATCCGCAGCTTTGGTGGCCTAATGGATTTGGTAAGCAGAACTTGTATACAGTTACAGTCAATATATCTGACGAGCAGGGCAATCAGCTTGACTGCATGAGCAAGAGGATTGGACTTAGAACCATTACCATGGACAGAACACCTGATAAGTGGGGCGAGAGATTCGCGACACGAATCAACGGTGTGAACATTTTCGCCATGGGTGCTGATTACATTCCTGAGGATCATTTGCTTGGCAGAATTACACCGGATACCACTAGAAAGCTTCTGGAGAAAGCGGTATGGGCGAACTTTAATTCCATTCGTGTATGGGGCGGTGGTTATTATCCAGATGACTGGTTCTACGACCTGTGTGATGAGATGGGTCTTATCGTGTGGCAGGACTTCATGTTCGCGTGCGCAGTATACGATTTGACACCTGAATTTGAAGCTAATATCAGGGCTGAATTTGTAGATAACATTAAGCGAATCAGACACCACGCATCCCTGGGTCTTATGTGTGGTAACAACGAGATGGAACAGTTCGTCGCAGAGCGTAACTGGGTGTCCAAAGAGAGTGAGATAGCTGATTACACCACAATGTATGAGAAGATTCTCCCTGAGGTTATGAGTGAGTATGCGCCACAGGTATTCTACTGGCCTGCGAGCCCTTCTTCAGGTGGCGGGTTCGATAATCCTCAGGACGAGAACAGAGGTGACGTTCATTACTGGGATGTATGGCATGGTAATAAGCCTTTCTCAGAGTATAGAAAGTTCCACTTCAGATATTTGTCAGAGTTCGGATTCCAGTCTTTCCCATCACGTAAGACGGTGGAGACTTTTACTGATGACGAAGAAGATATGAACATCTTCTCCTACATAATGGAAAGGCATCAGAGGAACGGATCAGCTAACGGCAAGATAATGAACTATATGCAGCAGACATATAAGTATCCGACGACCTTTGACACAGTTATTTACGCGTCCCAGCTTCTTCAGGCTGATGCTATTAGATATGGTGTGGAGCACTTCAGAAGGAATCGTAACGATGACCGCTGCATGGGCGCTATCTACTGGCAGTTCAACGACTGCTGGCCTGTAGCTTCCTGGTCGAGCGTGGACTACGAGGGAAGACTCAAGGCGCTTCACTACTACGCCAGAAGATTCTTCGCGCCAGTGCTTATCTCATGTGAGGAAGAGGGTTATCTTGGAAGCGGACAGGAGCTGGTAAGACTTCCATGGAAGTTCAACAAGTCGATTAAAATATGCGTATCTAATGAGACTCTGAATGAAGAGCAGATAGAGGTCAGATGGCAGATAAGAGACAGCAGGGCGAATGTCTTAAGAAGTGAGGTTAGCACCATCACTGTAGCGCCTCTTACAAGCAAAGATCTTCCTAAGGTTCAGCTCCCAGATATTGATATCTATAACGAGTATGTGAGCTTCCAGGCGGTTAAGGGCGATGAGGTTATATCCGAAGGTACTGTGATTCTGTCTGTACCAAAGCACTTTAGATTCATAGACCCACATCTATCTGTTGAAGTGGTAGGTGACGAGATAACAGTTCATGCTGATTCATACGCCAAGAGCGTCGAGATTAGTAACGATAACGACGACCTGATTCTGTCAGATAACTACTTCGATATGAACGCAGGTTCGAAGACAGTCAAAGTATTAAGCGGTGACGCATCTTCCATTAAGGTAAGAAGCGTATATGACATCAAATAAAGGAGGCACATTATGAATTCCAAGTACATTATTGATACAGCAGAGAACAAAGCTTTTATGAAAGAGCTTACAGAAAATCTTCTTAGCTTTGGTCATAAGTTCCCATCTCCAGCAGGGTCTTCATACTATCTTGGTGACGATGGCACTCCTTGGGTGGATCGTCCACGCGAGACGTGGATTACATGCCGTATGGCGCACGTCTACAGCATTGGTTCATTACTTAACCATGCAGGCAGTGAAGACCTTGTAGACCAGGCGCTCAAGGGCATTATGGGTGAGCTTCACGATGACACTAACGGCGGCTGGTATCCAGGAATTACTGCGTCAGGGGAGATATTTGCCAACAAGCAGTGCTATGCCCACGCTTTTGTAATCCTTGCTGCTGCATCCGCCACATTAATTGGAAGACCAGGCGCTAATGCGCTTCTGGAAGAAGCTCTGGAGCTGTACGACAAGAGATTCTGGAACGATGAAGAAGGCCTCGCCTGCGACATATGGAATACTGAATTTACTAAGTGCGATTCATACAGAGGACTTAATGCGAATATGCATACAGTAGAGGCATTCCTTGCTGTAGCAGATGTAACTAAGAACGATGAATATAGAGATCGCGCAGGCCGCATAATTAACCATGTAATCGACTGGGCTGCTAACAATGCATGGAGAATTCCAGAGCACTTCACAAGTGAGTGGGTAGCAGACCTGGAGTGCAATAAAGACAGACCAGCAGATCAGTTCAAGCCATATGGTGCTACTCCTGGTCACGGAATCGAGTGGAGCCGCCTTATTACTCAGTGGGCTACATCAGTGTATGAGGCTGGTAGCGATGATCTTAAGAAGTACACAGATGCTGCACAGAACCTCTTTAACAGAGCGATTAAGGATGCATGGTGCGCTGACGGCGAGCCAGGAATTGTATATACGACTGACTGGGAAGGCAAGCCGGTTGTACATGACAGAATGCACTGGACATTAGCTGAAGCAATTAACACTTCTGCGGTTCTTTACAGAGTAACTGGTGATAAGGCATATGCAGATAAATACTCAGAATTCTTGCAGTATCTTGATGAGAAAGTGCTCGACCATGTTAACGGTTCATGGTTCCATCAGCTTGATAGTGATAACAATCTTCTTGATACAGTATGGCCTGGTAAGTCAGATATTTACCATGCTCTTCAGTCTACGCTTATCCCTTATAATAAGGTAAACGTATCAATTGCAGTTGCAGTTAAGGAGTCAGTATGAGAACAGATGTAATCGCATTAGGTGAGCTGCTTATAGATTTTACTCTGAATGGAGAGAGCTCACAGGGCAATCCGCTTTTCGAAGCTAATCCAGGTGGCGCGCCATGTAACGTGTTGGCCATGCTTCGTAAGCTGGATAAGAGCACAGCTTTTATCGGCAAGGTTGGTAAGGATCAGTTCGGCAAGCAGCTTCGCGAGACTATCGAGGCGGCGGGAATTGACAGCAAGTACCTTCTGGAGGATGAGCAGATTCCGACTACGCTTGCTTTTGTTCACACGATGCCTGATGGTGATCGCTCATTCTCTTTCTACCGTAAGCCAGGCGCGGATATGATGCTCACCGCGGATGATATTACTGAGGAGATGTTCGAGGATGCTGATATTTTCCACTTTGGCACCCTCTCTATGACTCATGAGGGTTCACGCGAAGCGACGCTGAAAGCGCTTGAGATTGCTAAGCGCCACGGCATGATTATCTCACTTGATCCTAATCTTAGAGAGCCGCTGTGGGATTCGCTGGATAACGCCAAAGAGCAGATGCTGAAGGCAATCTCTTACTGCGATGTTCTTAAGATCTCAGACAACGAGATTGTGTTTGTTACTGGTGAAGATGACTACGAAGCGGGCATCAGGAAGCTTCGTGAGCAGTTTGATATTAAGCTGATTTGCCTGACTCTGGGCAAGGACGGAAGCCGCGTCTACTATGGCGATAAGAGGGTGGAAGCCCCTGGATTTGCTCAGCCTAACGTTGTTGATACTACTGGTGCTGGCGATACTTTCTGCGGCTGCGTTCTAAGCTATATCTGTGAACATGGTCTTGGTGATCTAAGTGAGGATAACCTTCGCGACATGATTACCTTCGCTAATGCGGCTGCAAGCATTGTCACTACTCGAAAAGGCGCGATCAGGTCGATGCCATCGCGCGATGAGATAGCCAATCTTTTTCTTCAGGCGTAATGTGCGCCTATGACCCCCTAATAATACGCAGAGCCCCCTCATACTCTGCGTATTTTTTTGCCTTAAGAAGAGCCTTCAGAGGCTTATCGATATCGTCGAAGCTGGACTTCCAATAAGTCCAGAGCTCCTTCATTCTGTAAAGCACGTTAATGTCAGGTGCAATTACCTTCTGGTACTCGTGGTAAAGAATGTCATGAAGTTCCCAGAAGCGCTTGTAATCAAAGTCCGCCTTATTGCCAGTCAGCTCCTGCGCCAGCGATGGTCTGGAGATGGCACCACGACCAATCATGACAGTATCCATCTGCGTATTCAGCTTCTGGCAAATCTTGTCATAATCATTCTTCTCGAAAATGTTACCGTTATATACAAGCGGAATCTTACTGTGCTCAAGTGCGTGTGCGTAATACTCTAGTCTAGGCTCGCCCTTGTAGAAGTCACCGCGAATTCGTGGGTGCACAATGAGCTCGCTAACAGGGTACTGATTAAAGATCTCCAGCAAGTCATAGAACTCATCTGGGTTATAGTATCCAAGGCGAGTCTTAAGCGAGATGGACACGCCGTGATTGTCACCGTATGTATAGATATCTTCCAGGAAGGAATCGAGTTTGTCTGTCTCCAGAAGGAAACCTGCGCCTTTGCGCTTGGAGCATACAGTTCCAGAAGGGCAGCCCAGGTTAAGATTGACCTCGCTATAGCCCATGTCCTGAAGCTCCTTAACCGCATCAATAAAGTACTCTGAGGTGCAGGTTAGTATCTGAGGCACGAGGAAAATTCCTTTGTTGTTGTCAGGGGAGAGGTCTTTACGATCCTTAGGAACCATTGGGCACTTCTCTGAAGGTGAGATAAAAGGTGCGAAGTATTTGTCGACATGGCCATAGACTTTCTCGTAAGCATTACGATAGATGTAGCCAGTTATACCTTCAAGCGGTGCTAGATAAATTCTCATAACGTGTTCCTTCGTGTGATATCTGTGGATATTATACAATAATGGGCGCTCAGCATATCCTTATGTTACAACTTTGTTAAATTTCTGGCTTATGTAATAAATATTTTATTTTTATTGTTAAGCTAAGAGCAGTATGGACAATTGTATTATGGAGGATTTTATGAGAAAGAGTCTGAAGATCAAGCTATTGGCGTTGGCGCTCAGCATCTTGCTGGTCGTTACAATCATGCCACTTGATAAGGTGTTCAGTTCCCTTAGAGCTGACGGCGAAGCGTCCGTGACAGCAGTGTGGGATCCTACCGGGGAGAATATTTCTTTTGCTGAGGATGCTGTTGGAAGTCTGGGATATAATCCACCTGGCACCAATATCCTTGAGACTAAGATGGTTACAGTTAATACGTCATTCCCAGCTGATCAGTCTGGAAAGAAAATCATAGTTGAATTGGCTCCTGGTATCATGATTAGTAATAATGGAGTATCAACTCTTTCTGAGAATCAGTTTTATGTGGGTATGGAAGGACCTATAGATAGAACAAATATATATAGTAGCTACTATTACCAGAATGGTAAGTATATATATTCATTCGATGATGGTATGACTACTGGTGGTTTTTCTTTCCAGGTAATGGCGGATAATAGCTACTTTGTTGATGAGGCAAATCCGATAATAAACAATGCTATTAAGGTATCTATCGTAGCAGATGGTGAAGAAGTTGGCTCTACTTCGATTAATATCAGTAGAGGTCAGCTCCAATTCAAAAGTGGAAAAACTACACTAAGCGGTAATGTAGTTTGCGGTGAATATATATCCAAAGCGGCTGATGGCGCACCAATGAATCTTAATACTTGGTATGGCGGTTATACTACTTTCTATTATCGCTATGCTGAGGTTACTTATTTATTGCCTGCCGGTGTTAGCGTAAATATGGATGCCCTAACTGAAAGAACAGGTGGAGGGTCATCGACTAATGCGGTAGCAGGTTTTAGTGTACTTAGTAGTACAGAAAATCCTGATGGTACAACTACTGTAGTATATCGAAGAGAGAACTTCTCGGATACAACTGTTGGTTGTCAGCCAATAGTTAAACTTGATCCGGATGTTTTTAGCGAGGGTAACAAAGTTGATATTAAGTGTACAGAGATAAAAGTTCTTCCATATGGAAATCTCACAGAGCCACTTGTTTACGCTGGTAACGATAAAACTAAGCTTGTATATACAGTTATTGATAATGATGAGAAGATTGTAATTTGTAACAATCAGAATGTTAATGGAAGCAATCCTATTCCTACATACAATACTTCTACTACAATGGCACCTGACGATCAGTTGGATGCACAGTATTTGCTTGGAAGATACAGTATCTGGAATGCTGGTGCAAAAGAAAGTGCTCCTAAGAAAATCACTTTTACTTTTGTAGAGCCAAATGAGCAGAATGTCGGATATAACCTCCCATGTGGTGTTACTTTCGCGATGCTTACTGGTCAGAAAAATATGCCAGTTGGCACAATCACATACACTGTATACGACAAGGATCAGGATTGTATTCTTCCAGAGGCCAGAACATACAGTGATGGAACCTTTGATGGTAGTGGTCAGTTCTTCCTCACAGCAGGTTTGATTGATCTTGGGCCAAGTGAATACTTAGCATCAGTATCATATAATCTTGATTATGATCTTGGTGATGGAACAAGATATGGTCTTAAGAAGCTTAAGGATGGTTGTACTACAACACCTAACTATTCAACTATCGGTGGAACAATTTTTGACCTCGATAGAATGAAGAGTAGTGCAGTTCAGACAGCATCTATTGAAGTTGTTGATTTGTATGAAGACACAGGCAACCATAGATCGATTGGAATTGTTACTGATAGGGTCTCACTTACACGTTCAAATAATGAGAACTACATTACATATGTAGATAAGACAAATGGACAGAAACTAATAGGCAGAGCAGGAGGCGATCCATTATCACTTTCTGTTGTTATTGGTAGTAGACAGACATCTAATACGTCAAACCCTTTCTTTGCTGATTACGATAAGACACCTGTTATCTATATTAGAGACGTGTATGCTACTGATGTAGATAGCAGAACAATTAGTAATATAAGTATCGTTAATAAGCAGGGTGTAGATATCATTAAGACATATGGTGATTTAATAGATATTTCTTACCACCTTGATAATACAGGACACGTTGTGGCAAGAATTGATACAAGCGCTCTTGCTTCGCAGTCTCAGTATAGTGATAGATATGCAGCTGCTATAGGATACTTTGATAGAAATGATCCAAAGGAACATACACTTACTGTATCTTGGGATTATTCCATTCCTCTCCTGTGCTCAGATACAAAAATCTACAACTTGGCGGATGTAGTATTCTTGTCAAGAGAGGGTACTGGTGACAATAGTGCATCAAGTACAGTCGATGTTACAAATCCATACGCTGTAACTCTTGAAGGTGACAGACCTGTTGTTAAGAGCCGTACAGCCAATATGACTACAACATTCCAGGCAGTAGTTAGAGAAGATATCGCAATTGCTACATCGGGTAGAAGAGAAGATGCTTCTGGTAGAGACTTTGAGTCATGGAATGGTGATTTGTCAAACTGTATATTAATCGAGCCAGGTGCTAAGTTCATAATTAAGAATGATGTGTATAACAATTCTGGTAGACCAACCTCTACAGAAGAGGGAAGTCTTAACTATATCTTTATTCCTGTTCCATATGAGAATGAAGACTGGGGTGAGTTAAATAGTGGTGTAGACCCTAATGGCAACCCAACAAGTGCGTTCACTTACACTATGACTCTTAACTCAGCTGTTGAGAATCCTGATCCTGAACACCTTACATTCGAATATGCTAAGGTTGATTTGGAAAGTCTTGGTATTCAAGCTTCAAGCAATTATCGTACACTTGGAAATAGTCTTCTTAATTCACAGGATATTGATTGGGATGATGGAAATAGTTTTGATGCAAACAAGCAATATAACATTATTAAGGTAGCAATTAGTGGACTACCTGCATCTACAGCAAGTGAAGTCCCAGCCCTTTGTCTTGATGTTACACCTACAGAAGACGCTGTTATTGGATCTATTAATGTTTTCCAGGCACTTTACTACGAAAGCATAACAACAGTTAATAATATGGAGTTTACAGGATGGGCTTCTTCTGGTAAGCTCGCACTTCAGGTAACTAAGGGTACTATCTCTGGTTATGTATGGAAGGATTCTAACGGCGATGGAATCATGCAGGATACAGAGGCAGGCGTAGAAGGTGTTAAGGTTACACTTACAAGCACTAACGTCGATCCTATCTATGAAGCTGGTTCTAATCACTCTACAGTAGTTACTTCAGGTGCTGACGGATACTTCGAGTTCCCTATGCTCCCAAGTGGTGAGTACAATGTTACATTTGAGCAGGGTAGCGGTGCTGATGCTATCAAGTTCGAAGAGTACATGGCTTCACCTGTAGATGCTACTGCTAACGAGACAGTCGACAGTGATGCAACTCCAACATATGATGCTGAGAATACTCTGACAGGAGCAGCTATTAATACAATCGATATTCCTTACTATCCTAACGGTAGCAAGGCAGAATTCGAGCGCGGAGGAGAGAACTTCGGTCTCGTTCCTTCCGTGACTGTTCAGTACAATCTTGTTGGTAATACTAATCCAGATGGCGCTGTTGCACCTGAGGATGAGACAATTATCTCTGGTTCAGAGTACACAGCACAGACTGTTACACAGACATTTACAGGATATAAGTTCCTTGGATGGTTTACTAACTCAGGATGTTCCATTAAGTTCAAGGATGGTTCTGCAGTAACACCTGCAGGTAACGGCATTACATATCAGCTTTACGGTAAGTGGGTACCAATCTCTTATGAAGTAACGTTCGATAGTAACGTTCCTACTGATTGTCCTACTACAGTTGATGGCACAATGCAGAATCAGACACATGTCTATAATTCATCACTTGCACTTACAAATAACGGATTCGATCTTCCTGGATACGAGTTCCAGGGATGGGCAATAACAGCTGATGGTAGCGTTACTTATGATAATAAGGATTCTGTAACAAACCTCTCTGATACAGATGGTGATGTTGTTACACTTTATGCAGTATGGGCACCTAAGACAATTACTATTACCTACGTATTAAAGTATGACACTGATGGTAAACCTGAAACTGATACTCAGACAGCAGAATTTAATACTGCTATTTCTCTCAGAGAAGGCGAAGGAACTGGTGTAAAGGGTTACGCTTCTGTTAGCTGGAATACAGAAGAAGATGGTTCTGGTACTTCTTTCGGTTTTGGAGCATCGACTACTCCATATGCGGTATCTCCTAATGGTGAGGATGTAAAACTTTATGCAGTAAGAGAGCTTACTGGTTACATTATTAGATATTATGCAAATAGTGGTGATGTTTATGGTGATATCCCAGATTCAGTAGAATCATTTGACGAACCAGCTATACTTGCGGATAACGCATTTACACGTGATAACTACAGCTTTATTGGATGGAACACAAAGGATGATGGCACAGGTACTTTCTATAACGCATTAGAAGTTGTGGATGATCCGCTTACTACTACTCCAAAAGAAATAGTTGTGCTTTATGCTATCTGGCAGGGTGATCCATGTACAATCCACTTTGTTAAGAATGCTGCTAATGCTATTGGTACGGATTATTCCATGATTGAGCAGCCATTCGAGAGTGAGATAACACTTCCTGCAAATCGCTTCACATATACTGGATACCACTTCGATGGCTGGAATACAGCAGCTGACGGAACAGGCCAGTCGTTCTGCGATGAAGAAGTAACGATTCATCTTACTCTTGAAGCTGGTTCTGAGACTACTCTCTACGCTCAGTGGGCACCTAATTCATATATTGTTGAATATATCGCTAACGGCGGTACAGGTTCAATGACTTCTACTGACGCTTATTACGACGAGGAGTTCAGTCTTAAGCCAAATGAATTCACTTGTACAGGTTATACGTTCATTGGATGGGCAACAAGTGATGGCGGAGCTGTAGTTTATACTGACGCTCAGACTAATCTTATCAATCTCACAACAGGTAATGACGAAATCATTACTCTCTATGCAGTATGGTCAGCTAATACTTATACAATCGCATTTGATGGTAATGGCAACGATGGCGGTTCAATGACTAGCATCAATGCTACATATGCTGTAGACGTACCACTTCCAGCTAACGGATTCACACGTACTGGTTATACTTTCACAGGTTGGAAGCTTGGCGATCAGGACTTTGCAGATAAAGCGGTTGTGGAGAATCTTGCTACAAGTGGAGAAGTTACTCTCGTAGCACAGTGGACAGCTAACTCCTATACAATCAAGTTCGATGCTAACGGCGGTGTAGGCACAATGGACAACCAGCCAATGACATACGATGTGGCTGCAAATCTTACAGCTAATACATTCACACGTGAGGGTTATGTATTCGCAGGTTGGAAGCTTGATACTCAGGACTTCGCAGATAAGGCATCTGTAAAGAATCTTACTCCAGCAGTAAATGGAGAAGTAACACTTAAGGCACAGTGGACACCTAATACATATGTAGTTAAGTTCGATGCTAATGGTGGAACAGGCACAATGGATAATCAGCCTATGACATATGATGTAGCATCTGACCTTACTGCAAATGCATTCACACGTGAAGGTTATACATTCACAGGCTGGAAGCTTGATGATCAGAGCTTTGCAGATAAGGCATCTGTTAAGAATCTTACTTCAGCAGTAAATGGCGAAGTAACACTTCAGGCTCAGTGGTCAGCTAACAACTATACAATCGTATACAACGCTAATGGTGCTGAAGGAACAATGCCTAATCAGCCAATGGTATATGACACTGATCCAGTTGCTCTTTACAACAATGCATTTACACGTACTGGTTATACATTCAAGGGCTGGGCAACATCAGCAGATGGCAATGTAGTATACGCGAATGCAGCAGCTGTGAAGAACCTTGCTGCATCTGGAGAGTTCAACCTCTATGCTGTATGGTCAGTTAACCATTACCACATTAGATTCGTAGAGAATGGTGGTACTGGCACACCAATGGATGACATTGATAATGTTGCATATGATGCTGAAGTAGTAATTCCTGCTAATGAGTACACACGTACTGGTTATACATTCACAGGATGGAACACAAAGGCTGACGGTACAGGCACTGCATATGCAGTAGGTGACAAGGTAACAAAGCTTGCTGCTCTTGATAATCTGCTTGTTTTCTTGTACGCACAGTGGACACCTAATAACTACACAATTATCTATAACGGTAATGGTGCTACTGATGGTTCGATGTCAAATCAGCCAATGGTATATGATGCAAGTGCAGTAAAGCTTTACGCGAATGGATTTACTCGAACAGGTTATGTTTTCGCAGGTTGGTCAACAACTGCTGATGGTAATGTAGAGTATGCGGATAGCGAGTCTGTACAGAACCTCACAAGTGTTCCAGGTGGCGAGTTCAACCTTTATGCAGTATGGTCTGCTAACTCATACACAATCTCTTACGACGCTAACGGCGCAGAGGGTGAGATGGATGACACAGATGCTACATACGATGTAGAAGTAAAACTTACAGAGAATGAGTTCTCACTCACTGGTTATACATTCATGGGCTGGGCACTCACTGAGGATGGCGACGTTGAATTCGAAGATGGTGATAGCGTAATGAACCTTACATCTGATGTAGACGGCGCAGTTACACTCTATGCAATCTGGGCACCTAACCACTTCACAGTTGTTTTCGACGCTAACGGTGGTGAAGGCGAGATGGATGATCTCCCAATGATCTATGACGCAGAGGATGAGATCCCTACTACTGAGGATTATGCTAGAGATGGATACTTCTTCATTGGTTGGGCAGAAGATGCCGAGCAGCCATATCCAGACTACGTACGTGGTCAGAAGATTATGAACCTCGCTACAGAAGAGGGTGCAGTTGTTACACTCTATGCTGTATGGCAGGAAGGCGCTTATATCAGCGTATTTGCAGAGGACAACGGCGAGGCTGTTGCTGATGCAAACTACATTATGAGTGGTAACGATGTAGCAGTAACAATCACTCCTGATGAGGGATACAGAATTGCTAGCATCACAAATAACGAGGAGCCAATCGATCGCGCAGAGCTCGTACTTGATGACGAGGGCAACTTCGTATATACACTTGAGAATGTTAAGGGTAATAACGAGATCGTAGTAACATTCGAGGCTAAGCCATCAGAGACAGACTGTGATTTGATCCTCGCTGATGGTAATGCATTGGAGTTCTTCGTTAATGATCCAATCAAGCTCACTGCAATCGGTGCTTGGGAGGATGATGAGCTTCTCCTCGAGGGCGATGTTAAGTTCGTTCCTTCTAACTGGCACCACGCTAATCCTTCAGGCGACTGGGATGGCAAGGACGACGCTTCATTTGATTACTCAGATACATTTACTCAGCCAGCAGCTGGCAGATATACAGTTCATGCAGAGTTCGATAAGTATATCTACACAGCTGGTGAGTGGATTAAGGATAGCACAGTAACACTTGATGCAGATTACATCGTTAAGGTTCGTCCAGCAGTTCCTACTGCAGTTCCAAGTGCTACTCCAACTGCGACACCAGCACCTGATGCTCCAGTAGTTCCTGGCGATGCTGCAACTGCTACACCAACAGCTACTCCAACACCTGCAGGTGGCACAGTAGCAACAGGTGAGAGCGCATCAGCTCTTCCATATATCGGAGGCGCTATGATTATCCTCGCGGCTGCACTCGTATTGATCAGCAGACGTAAGAAGGAGCAGGATTAATCTTAGATAGATTTACGACTTAATAAGACCGCCGCCTTCATAGGTGGCGGTTTTTTTGTTGGGCGGGCGGTGCGGTGTCTCTACGGATGTCTCTAGCGTAGAGACAGAATAAGAGACAAACAGGCAAATGTCTCTATAGATGTCTCCACAATAGAGACAGAATAAGAGACAAACAGGCAAATGTCTCTATGGATGTCTCCACAATGGAGACAGAATAAGAGACAAACGGTTCGATGAAAAACAGGTACACTTTCAGGTACAGTCGAACCACAGTATAATAGAACACAAACAATAAGAGAGGTCACACTATGGTTCACGAGCTAATGCACGATCCATTTTTCTTAGGAGCAAAATCAGAGAAAGCCACACAGGCAGACAGACAGGTCGGTCAGGATCTGATGGATACGCTAGCTGCCCATAAGCACGACTGCGTCGGCATGGCAGCCAACATGATTGGTGTACGTAAGTGCATAATCGCTGTATCTACACCTCATGGCAATATGCTTATGTACAATCCAGTCATCACAAGAAGCATCAAGCCATATGACACTGAAGAGGGATGCCTGTCCCTTCTTGGTGGCCCTCGCCCTACGACGAGATATGAAGAGATTGTTGTCGACTATCAAGACGCCAATTTCCGTAAGAAGCAGCAGAAGTTCACAGGCTTCACAGCTCAGATAATTCAGCACGAAGTAGATCACTGCAACGGAATCCTGATTTAATTGCAGGCTTCATAACTGCATCAGCCACCAAAAAATTGTATAATAACTAAGGAATAAGAATAGATAGAGGGATCACACATGTACGAACGTCAGATTAAGGCAGCTAAGAAAGCCAAATACGCCTATGAGACATATAAGAAAGTCACACCGATTTTCATAATTCTCAGCGTTGGCTTCTGCGCGACTGGAATGTACTTTTTCCGTAGCAACACAGCGATTCTGATAGCCATGATAGTAGCTCTCATCGCTCTTCCTACATTTATATTTATCCAGAACAAGCGCCTGTACAACGAGTTCGACGAGGCATCAATCATGCTCCGTAAGAAGCTTTGGGACAACGATGCATCCGCAGAGGAGATACTGAGAATAGCAAGAGAAAACAAGCTTGACCTCAAGCCTCTCGCCCTTAAGGTAAGATGTATCAAAGAGCTTGGCATGGAGAGCACAGAAGCAGCGGAGCGCGACGGTGTGTTCCCACCATTAGAGAAGTAAGGAGGCTTAAGAAAGTGGCAGAGATTCAGGGTACAATTACCAGACGACTCGAGTCGATTTTTACAGATCTTAAGATCGAATTTGGCACTGTATGCACAAAGTACGATATCGATGTAAAGCTTAGAGAACTTAACGCTTCCCGCGGTAAATCAGATTACTTCTCTAACCTGAGCGCATTCATGGACATGCTCGATTCTCTTAATATCGACTACGATGATTCACGCACAGATTATGACTACTTCGAGAAC
>R22__coassemble_540_pt1 | contig 24171 bp, 18 predicted proteins | sample R22__metabat2_low_PE_040 | metagenome-assembled genome bin R22 | reverse complement strand
TCACATGAAAGCTCTGTAGTAGCTCCCATAACAAATGTACCTGCTGCCATTACTACTTTATCCTCATATCCAGGCATATCCCATGGCTCAGGTGTAACAAATGAGTCAACTGGGGAACACTCCTGTACTCTTCTACAGAAATCAACAAGCTTATCTGGATCCTCGAAAATCACGGTCTGAACTATATCACCGCGCATCTCCTCAGCCATAGGGCTTGTCTTGATATTACTAAGTTCGAACATCTTAGCTGCGAATACAGCTCCCTTAAGGCACTCAGATACTGTGTGTGGAGCCATAAAAAGGCCCTGTGCAATAGCACGGTTAAATCCAAGTGTAGGACCAACTTCAGATCCTAATCCAGGTGCTGTAATTCTCTGTGCAACCTTCTCGACAAGATCTGCATTACCTGCAATATATCCGCCACTAGGTGCGATTCCACCGCCTGGATTCTTAATAAGAGAACCTGCGCAGATATCAGCGCCAAGCTGACATGGCTCGTACTTCTCTGTGAACTCGCCATAGCAGTTATCAACAGCTACGATAATATTCTCTCTTACAGCATGAACACTATCCGCGATAAGCTTAATATCTTCGCCTCGCAGTGCACGTCTTCCTGTATACCCTCTAGACTTCTGGATGAATACAACCTTAGTCTTATCGTTAATCTTAGCTAAGAGAGCATCAATATCTGGTGAACCATCCTGCTTAAGTTCTACATCATCATATGTAATTCCAAAGTTAAGAAGTGATCCATCATATGTCTCTGGAGTAAGTCCAAGAGTAGCTGCGAGTGTGTCATATGGCTTACCTGTAGCTGACAATAACTCGTCACCTGGGCGAAGAATTCCATACAACATAGATGAGATAGCCTGTGTACCAGAACTAATCTGAATTCTTACATAGGCTGCCTCTGCGCCAAAGATATCAGCGAACATCTCTTCTATCTTGATTCTTCCTGCGTCGTCATATCCGTATCCAGTGGATGCTACAAAATGTGTCTCAGAGAACTTATGTCTTCTGAAAGCATCAAGCACCTTAAGCTGGTTATATTCTCTAATCTCGTCGATTCTGTCGTATACAGGCTTAACAGCCTCAAGCGCCTTGCTAGCAAGCTCAGCAGCTTCATCGCTTACACCATAGGCAGAGTATGGGTTAATTGCCATAGGATTAGTAAACCTCCACGTATTCAGTCAATCATTCTATTATACCATTACATCTTAAAAAGCTATTATCCCTGATATATTGGTCGATAGACATTAGCGTTATCAAGAGCGAACTGCTTGTTACTGAAAGTACCAACCTCAAGTCCTTCCTGAACCTTACGATACATATTCACTCTGCTATCAAGATAATCAATAGCAAACAGCAAGAATGCTTCTGGTGTAGCTGGAACCTGTATAGCTCCCCACTCCTGCTTACCATGATGAGAGCCAACCATATGAGCAAGAAGTCTTACCTTCTCCTTATTACAGTTATGACGTGGCGCCTCCGACAGAACCGCCGCATATCCTACTGCAAGGTGTCCATCAAGAACTTCAAGAACATTAAGTTCAGCATCACCCTGAGCAGATGTGTTATATGTCTTAACCTTACCAATATCATGAATAGCTACAGCTGTAAGAAGGATCTCCTTATCCACAAATGGGAAGGCATTCACAAGTCCTTCCGCTGCAAGGAACATCTCATATGTGTGATACAAAAGACCACCATAGCAGTTATGATGCATACTAACTGCTGCAGATCCTCTCTTATAGTCCTTCTCGCACTTCTCGATAAGTCCAATAGCGATGCTGGCAATCGACTCTTCTGCGCCCTGAGCGTTATTAACAAAGGCCTTAAGTGAATCGATAATGTGGTTATACATCTTATCGATATCATATGGAGGCATAACGATAAAATCCTGAAGACTTACATCTAATGATGTCGATGGATAGACATTAGTTATCTGATAATCAAGTCTGTCATTATAAAGACTTACCTTCAGTTCGCCAGATAATATAGCACCCTTCTCTACTCCAATCTGCTCAGGAGTGATATCCCAGTGCTTTGCCTCGAACTTATTCTTACCATCGCAGAGCTTTAATACCGCGTAATCCTTACCATTCTTATTTGTCTTCTTCTCTGCACCGAGGTAGAGAAAATCCAATCTAACAATTGTACCGACTTCAATCTCTTTAATATTCTTACGCATAAGTCATCCTTACTATTATTTTTTGATAGCATATTTTACCACGAAAAGGGCACAAAAAATCCCCCAACATAGGTCGGAGGATGTGGTGATCGTAGGCGGATTCGAACCGCCGGCCTACCGCTTAGGAGGCGGTCGCTCTATCCAGCTGAGCTATACAATCTTAAATCGCCAGTTATTATAACATATCATCAATTGATACAACACTCAGCAATCGCTACGAAGAAAGCTACTACAGTAAGCATTCTTGGGATTCCTGCGAGATATCTTGACGATGGCATAGTCAATTCTTTACGTGGTGCTGCTACATAGAATCCTGCAATCATCGCATCAACAACCATAGCGAGCAAGAAAATAATAAGTGTGTCCGCACGAAGGAACATAATCATCGCAAGCGCTGGCTCGTACCAGATTCTAAGCTTACGAAGGCAGAGCATAAAGAGCACCGCTACAATGACAATACCTCCAAAGCGTGCATAATAAATAAACATATTATTCTCTGGGATAAGATACTCCACACACATCATCACTGCCAAAGACACAAGAAGGTATCCTACAAAAATCAGACGCTGAGAGACAAACTTTTCGAGAGTGTCCCTGGTAGGAATTGGTGTACTTTCCTTGCTGATTGGCAACGTAGATGATATAAGAATCTCGCTTCCAAATAGCTTATCCATCACAATCTCAGCCAGCAGCAGAATTGCCACGGACAGAAGAAGCATAACACTTACCGAACGAACATCAAGGAACGTCATTACTATGTAAGCAAGCGCTGTATCCATGCACGCGAAAAGCACATAGCCAATCGTTAAGAATGGTTGAATGGTGAACACCGCTCTTCCCTCATCGCATTCGTTACCAAGGAAACAGAACGCAGCCGCCATAGGAATAAGGCCAAGCAAAACCATAGGGTCATCTGAGACTGCAGGTATCACAGTAACACTTCCAGCAATGAGGAAATTAACTACAAAATTAAGAGGAGCCAAGCGTCTGCTCTGAGTAAAGCGGATAATACAGAACCACAGAAGCACGTATGCTCCGAATATTCCAAGGGATAATAAAAGCTTCTCACTTAGTGTCCAGAGTATATCCAGTGAAAAGATAGACGCGCCAAGAAGCATAGCGCTTCTGTGGGAAACACCTGTACGCTGAACTTCAGCCTCGAATAAAGGCTGTGTAAACGTTGGTTCAGTCTTATTACTTTCTTCGAACGGTCTTTTCTCTTCTTTGAACAATGCCATATTATGCCATCCAGTTGAGGTAATTCTTCAAGAATTTGTACGATGAATTCATCGCTGTAATGATATAAGAAGTTGTTACCTCATCATCTTCTATACCTGTTATGTATGTACGAACCTCTGTAAGAGGAATTCCATCGATACTTCCTATCGCATTTGCGTTACCACTAAGATTGATTCCATCTTCGAGCGAATCAATTCCACTATCGACATTGCCACCAACTTCATAAGAACCCGTCATTCCAGTTATATTGTCACGTGGATCCTCAATCAAGTCAAAAGCATTAGGATAATCATCAAATGAGAATACAATGAATCCATCTCTGCTGATAAATCCATTCTCCTCAGCAGTTCCTGAGAACAGCTGCATAAAAATCTCATCAATACCAGCGTAATAGTCTTCCTTAGTGTAATTTACTCGGGAATAATCGATACACTCGTTAAGAAGATCCACGAATGCTCTGATATTAACAGTAACTCCAGGAACAATTGTAGTTGTACCATCTGACTTCATAGCAAGAAGTGCAGGATCCTGGCAATCAAGCAAAGCATGACAGAGATTATACGACTGAGATGCCCAGTTCTCACCAGATACTGTATACGCACCTGACAATGCAGCTTCGCGTCTATTCTGGTTAGTACGGTCTGTGTTAAACGCATCCCATTGCACCTTGGTAATGATTCCATCATTTACTTCAATCTCTACAAAATCAATATATCCAATTCGGTCTGCCTCATGCTCTTGCGCAAAGTATGTACCATCATTAAGGCCATAAAGACGTCTTTGTACTTGCTCGACCTGAATCTCTCCAGGTTCTTCGTTACTTATAGCAACAGGAATCTGATGACCTATTGTCTGAGATGCTACAATCTCAACCTGCTCATCAGTAACAGCGGACGGATTCTCCTCATCATGAATTCTTTTAATACCAGTAAGCTGTGCACCATCATATGCAATTCCAGTCAGAAGATGAAGATTCGTCTCTTCTTCAGCATCAACTGTAAGGTCTATTACGAATCCGACAGTTTTACCATTATCATCATAGCCTCTATATGCCGCCTTAATGTTACCAAGACTATCGAAGTTACTTGTATCCACTTCCTCATAAGATGCTGCTTCAAGCACGCTGGAGAACTGCTCAGAATAGTCTTCCTGCTCTCTCTCATACTTATCACCTGAAGACAGGAAAAGACCTGCCGCTATAATGAAAACACTCATCGCAGCAACAAAAATTGCATTCCATGTCAGCTTGCGTACCATCTCTCTATTCATCAGGCGTCACCAGTCCTTCCGCAGCGTCTCAGAATATCCATGAAATATCTGATACTGCTATCGAATAGATTAATGATTACTACTGTCACGCAGACCGCTATAATGCCTGAACACTTAGTACTAACAACAGGCAGAGCTACGCCAGCGATAATTCCCTCTAACACAGCCGCCCAGCCATACATAGAAGTTGTAACTGGATCTGTCATAAGATATACGGCTGCAAAAACAACACCTGAAGTGAACATATAGATGCATGTAGACTTCAAATCAGGAATAATACCTTCATCAATTCCAGTAATGAACTTACCAACAAGCGCAAATACCAAAAATATTCCTGAAGCATGAAGCTTGATTGCATGAGATCTTATAAGTGAGATAGCACCAAGAATAATAAGAAGTGTGCATCCAACACCAATATAAGATGAGAAACGGCCAACGATAATCTCAGAGAAGGAGTAACTATCAACAGAAGGAATCGATGCAGTCTTACCACCAAATGAGAACAGATTAGCTACACCGAACCAATCTTCTCCAAGTGTCCCACTGAAGCCACCCAAGTCTGAAGGCATCATAAGCTGTATTACAATTCGTCCAAATGCCGCAGGCGCTACAAAGTAATTACCCATACTGCCAAATATTCTCTTAACGAAGAATTCAGCGACGATAACACCCACAGCTGCCGTATAGATAGACGTACCTGGTGGGAGCATCAAAGCAAGAATTATTCCATCATTAAGTGATGCATAATCTCTGTTGGACCCTACGAACCCTCCAACAAGAAGCGAGAAGAATGCGCTAAAACCTATGAGAATTAACGCACTGATTCCATAGAAGAAAACCGCATAGATAATAGGCGGAATAAGCGCGATGGACATACACAGATAAATATACTGTGTTGTTATTGGGGTATGAATAAACGGAGCGGTAGTCATATTTCTCATACTCGTTTACCCCCAAGGAATGGAAGAACCATAGAATTATCATAATACTTCTCAGGCTCTACTCTGCTATCAGTTCCAGCATCCATAAGAGTATCTGAATTATAATCAATACGTTCAGTAGCAGCATATGCATACAGATTTGTATTACGCTTAGCAGATGCATAAGATGCGATTACAGAAGTAAGATTAAGTCCAGATGGACAAATATAAGAACATGCTCCACATGAGATGCACTTAAGTGCTCTCTCATCCTCTGCTTGATAATTAGAACCCTTCTTAAGAAGAGCGAACAGATATCCTGGATCAAGCTCCATTGGGCATGCCTCATAGCAGCTTCCACAGTGAATGCATGGAAATTCGCGCACCTGAGTCTTACGAACAACTGTAATTCCAGATGTGGTCTTAATAATTGGTGTATTGTCCGGATCTGCCAAAGGCAATCCAGTAAGACAGTTACCCCAAATAATCTGATTGTTTGTAACTGATATACCATTTACCGTATCAAGAAGTTCAGATACAGGTGTTCCTACAGGAGCCCACACATTATGGCTTCTGTTATTCTCATCAGTAACAGTAATAATTCTGGAGATAAGTGGCATATTATCAGCTACTGCCTCCCAGCATGCATATACTGTAGAACAGTTAAAGATAACTGCATGACACTTCTCTTCGATAGTCTCTCCTACTTCGAGATTTACGTGATACATAGCCTTAGCTATCAATCTGTAATAACCCTGAGGGAAACGTTCCTTGAAGAACACAAAGTCAAATGAATAACCTGAGTACTCACCAGCTGTGCGCTGCATAGATAGCTGAAGAGCTTCCACCTCTGCTTTTCGCGCATCAGAGATCAAGAACTTAATTCTCTTAACGCCAACTGCACCTGCGAGGGCAACAGCACCCATAATTACATAATCTGCAGTATCCTGAATTCGAATGAAGTCACCACCAGCGTATGGTTCACTCTGAAGACAGTTAACAAGTATCTCTTTAACCCCTTCGCGTCTGGCGCGGTTAATCTTCGCGATTGTAGGAATACCTTCGCCGCCCATGCCAACAATACCTGCTGCTTTGACAATACCCATGAACTCGGAAGCACTAACTCCGATATTACTTCTTGGATATACTGAAGTATGATACGTACGCTTACGGTCGCTAGAGATCCACACTGCCTTACATGAGACACCATTAGGAAGTGTAATGTCTTTAATATCAGTTACCTGTCCTGAGATACTACTATGTACTGGGACAGCGAATGTTCCAGGTTCAGGCACACCTATGCACTGACCAATAGTAACGGATTAAACCACCTGAACAACAGGTACAGCTGGATCGCCGTAGTGCTGCTTCATCGGAATAATTACCCTGGTAGGATATACCCTCTCAAGCATAACTTCTCGCACAAATGACGAACGCTTTGAAAAATCCAAAGCGGTGTCGATAGAAAATCCTTTATATGCAGTATGCTTGAGTTCTTTGAACTTCATTAGTCGGCATAACCCTCAAGACGCTTAGCATAGCTTGAACGTCCGAGCTTACGAATAGCCTTTGCTTCAATCTGACGAATACGCTCACGTGTAACGCCAAGGCTCTTACCAACCTCTTCAAGAGTTCTCTGCTTATCGTCATCAAGACCGAATCTAAGTCTAATAACCTTAGCCTCACGCTCTGTAAGAAGATCAAGAACCTTAATAAGATCTTCCTTAAGAAGCTCTCTACTAACTTCCTCATCAGGTGAGATGTACTCATCAGAAGAAATAAAGTCAACAAGGTGGCTATCCTCTTCCTCACCAACTGGCTTATCAATAGATACTGGATCCTGAGAAATTCTCTGGATATCACGAATCTTATCAACTGGCATATTCATCTTCTCAGCGAGCTCATCAAGAGTTGGCTCACGTCCGAGATCCTGAATAAGCTGACGCTGAACACGTGTAAGCTTATTGATTGTCTCTACCATATGTACTGGAATACGAATTGTTCTAGCCTGATCCGCGATAGCTCTTGTGATAGCCTGACGAATCCACCATGTAGCATATGTACTGAACTTAAATCCCTTAGAGTAATCGAACTTATCAACAGCCTTAATAAGACCAATGTTACCTTCCTGGATAAGATCAAGAAGTGAAAGACCTCTGTTCATGTACTTCTTCGCGATAGATACAATAAGTCTAAGGTTAGACTCTACGAGAATATCCTTAGCATAAATATCGCCATCCTGCATCTTCTGAGCGAGGTCTCTCTCCTGCTCTGCATTAAGAAGCTGAATCTTACCAATCTCCTTAAGATACATCTTAACGGAGTCATCAACATTAATCTCATCACTACCTGGAATAGATACATCTGCAGTGATGTCATCTTCCATCTCTACCTTAATTCCAAGTGTTGTAAGCTCAGTACTTACAGCCTCCATCTCTTCTGGAGTGAGCTCATAATCATCTGTTACATTATCAAAAACGCTCTCAGGGATTACATTACCGCTCTTAGCTGCAGCTGACTTAATCTTCTCAATTGCTTCCTTAACATCTGCCATTGTAATTCTCCTTAATTAAGCGTTCTCCGCTGTCTCTGCTGTCTCAGCTGTCTCTTCAACAACCTCAACTACTTCATTAGCAGTTCCATCAACTACTTCCCAGATTCCATCAGCGTGGTAGATAGTTACCTTAACGCCACTTGTGCTTCCATCATCTGAACGAAGCTTACAATAATCAGCGAAAAGCTCCTCAGCCTCTACAGAATTGATAGTAGCATCTGTAATAAGCTTAAATGTCTTACATGAATTACCACTGATACTGTAGTCATATGACTGATCTTCATCATCAATAACGTTTCTTACTACAGCATCGATACCAGCATCAATCTTCTTAAGGGTATCCTTACGTGAAAGATACAAAGGAAGTGCGATTGCAACAACAACTACAATAAAAGCAAGTGTTATAGCGTAGATTGTACGCATTACCTTCTTAGGCGCCTTAACATCCTTTGCAGTTACTTCGAACTCATTCTTGGAAGATGAAGATTCTTCAGAATTAGACTTAGCTACTTCTTCTCTCATAATTGACTTCTCAAGAGACTCTGTAGAATAAGTTCTTGTTGTATAGTGATGACTGTTAGAAGACTGCTCGAACTTCTCATTCTTGAACTCGTGTCCCTCAGGATTATCAAGAAGGCTTACTGCCTCTTCAGAAGGGAAAACACAGTTACAGAAAACGCACTCGCACATATCATCGCGGTTATCAAACATAATAAGAGATCCGCAATTCCTGCACATACCTTGAATATTAGCCATTAATACCACCTATATCTTCAATAAATTCTTGCATTATCAATCATTAGCGATGCGCGGATGCGAGCCCATTTTGCCCGCCAAAAGTCTTAACAAGGCGCAGTAATGCATTAAAATGCAACATACAATTTAACAAGAAACCTACAGAAAGTCAACTAAGAATGATATATAATGATTCTTATGTCGACACCAGAGTACTTTATGAAGCAAGCCCTTAAGGAGGCTCAGAAGGCCTTCGATAAGGAAGAATGTCCCATCGGATGCGTTATTGTCAAAGATGGTAAAGTCTTCGTGCGTGCACATAATCTTAAGCTTACCAGGGGGAATTCCCTTATGCATGCTGAGATAATCGCTATCGACAAAGCGTGTCGTAAGCTTGGAGACTGGCGACTTACCGACTGTGATATGTATGTCACACTGGAGCCATGCACAATGTGTTCGGGCGCGATTATACAATCACGAATCCGTAAGGTGTACTTCGGAGCATATGAACCTAAGTCAGGCGCAGTATGCTCATGTAACGATATATTCGAAGTACATCACGGTCATAATCACAAAGTTGAATTCGAAGGCGGCCTTCTAGAGGAAGAATGCTCTTCTATTATGAAGAGATTCTTCAAAGGTCTACGTTCTAAGTAAGCTTTACAAACTCACCATACTTAACAAGATATAAGTACTTCTCCTTAACATGATGGCCTGATTGTTCTATAGCAGCAGCATATAGATTAATCTGAAGTTCGTGCTTCTTGATAGCTTCGCTTGCACGCTCATCGGAATTCTTGGCATCACGGAATGAATCTGTCTTATAGTCGATAATTACGTATCCATCCTCTTCTTCTATAATGCAGTCAATTATTCCCTGAACAAGTGCGGAATCAAGATTATCTGTAGTCTCTGCTACTGGGAACGAGAATACTATTGGCTTCTCCATCTCAGCTTTGTCATCGTTATAAGCTGCTATAACTCTCGCGCCAATATCACTTGTAGCAAATGCCACCATTCCATCTTCGAACTTACCAGCCTTAGCCTTATCTCCTTCGCGAATAATACCCTGCTTAATTAATTCATCAATAGCAGAATCATATGTCGCTCCACTTCGGATGGATTCAAGATCAATAAATCTGAAGAGTCGGTGTGCAAATGTACCAAGTTCAGAAGCAGATTCTCCAACTTCACCATTAAGTCTTTCCATGAACCAAGAGAATTCATTTATCTCAAGACCCATAGGGAGTGCCCATGACTTAACTTTGCTGTCAGAAGCCCCTGGCTCGTCCTGAGCAAAGCTTCTGTTAAGCTCTGATACAGTAAGCTTGATCGGTACAGTAGTAGCATAGTCGTACTGATAATTCTTGAACACTGGCATACCAGTCTCGTCTTCGCCTATAGCTTCACACGGAATTATTGACTTGTAGTAATCTTCGCTAGTCACGTCCTGACGAACAGCATCATCATCTTCGAAGTCATCAGTGTCATCATCAACCTTATCTGTAAAATCAATTACCCTCATGCTGAATCCATCAAATGGAACACTAACTTTCATAGCCTTCTCATTCTCGAATACTTCCCTGCACTTAGATACAAGAATAGTTGATCCTGTCATTCTAAGAATTCCAGCGAGGAATACACTTGGCAAAGAATTACCGTTATCCACCCAGAACGAACGGCTGTATGCGACATTCGGCTCATTAACTATACGCTCATACAAAGTCTTAGCCTTAGAAGTCTTCTGTCCCTTCTTCATACTCATAGAAGATACGACAGATAGACAATTCTGAGCTCTTGTAAGAGCTACATACAGAAGTCGAATATCCTCTGCATTAGCTGCCAGACTATCACTTTGTTCAGTCATTACCTTCCTAATAGATGAAGTAAGTTCTACGGTCTCTTCATCGAAGTCCTTAGCGGAATATCCATTCTCAGAATCAAAAGACAATGTTGGTTCATCCCCCTGCTTACGTGTATACAAATCAGTCACGATTACGCATGGGAATTCAAGGCCCTTACTGCCGTGATATGTCATACACTGAATCATATCTCCGCTTACATCTGAATTCTTAACGGATGTAGAAGAATTAAGCTTAATCTTCATCTCTTCTAGTGATGTAGCAACAGAAGCGATATCGCTTCCATAACGCATATAATTCGTGCAAATCCAGTCCTTAAACACCTTAAGCTTTTCCTTGTCACTTACACTGGCAGCAAGACCAGTAGTAACGTATATGCGCTCGATAAGTTCGCTTATATCAGTAATTACACAGTCTGATCTAATCTCATCAAACCAGTTAAGGAAAATCTCTACTCTCTTCTTAAGCTCTTCGTCATCACTGTTCATGAACACTCTAAGGCGATTGATGACATGAGATCTGTCATGAAGTCCAACCTCACGAGAATACAAAGTAATCTTAGCAAGATCTTCAAGAGTGAAATTAGAGATACTATATCCAGCAAGAAGCACACCTGTGAGATATTCATCTCTATGCTCATTACCAATAGAGATGAGCGTACTAATAATTCCATGAATGTCGCTATCCTCGAATATAGACAGATTCTCAGTAAACACCGCACGATGACCACTCTCACCAAGCTTCTTGGCGATAGCCGCTGCAGGTGCACCTCTTCTTGTAAGAATACAAATCTGTCCTGGAGTAAAGCCCATATCCTTATAGTGCTCTACTTCTTCAAGAACACCCTGATACATGGCATCCTTGTTATCAGACGTGATAACCACTCGAGGTAGCTCTCCACTCTCCTTGCCTTCAGGACTATTAAGGCGATGATTCTCGTCATACTCAATCTCAGAGCCTTCACTACTCATGACCTGCTCGAAAATCTTATTGATGAACTCCAGAATCTGTGGTGTGCTTCGATAATTGCAGTTAAGGTTATAAAGGCTTCCTCCAACACCAGAACCATATTCAGCTTGTCTGTCTAAGAACAGCTGTGGCTTTGCATATCTGAAGCGATAAATGCTCTGCTTAACGTCACCTACTCTGAATACATTATCATTCGCGATCTTGTCGATAATCGCATCCTGAATGGCGCTATTATCTTGATACTCATCTATATAGATTTCCTTGAACTTGTTCTTGTAGTAATCCTTGGATTCTTCATCATCAAGAATAAGTGACGCCAGATGCTCCTGATCTGCGAAGTCCATTCCTCTCATACCAGACTTTATTCTTAGATAATAATCATCCGTCTTCCTAAGAATCTCTATATAAGCTTCAATAGCAGATGTTCTCTTCTTCTGAAGCATCAATAATTCATCAGATGGTACCTTAATCAGGTTGGTATATGCTGCTGGAAGTGCATAACCAACACATGCAGCATTATATCCACCTGGCATATTACCTGATAAAATAAGTGGCTTAATCAAGGCAACAATTGCAGCCAGTGGTCCCATCAGAGAATTGTATTCTTCAGCGTCTTCGCCCTTACCAAGGCCATTAATCTTACCAGAATCAAGAATGACCTTAACATCTCTCATTGCCTCATATACAGACAAATAATCACCATTACAGTTATCGAACACCTCGACAACCCTCTGAGCATATTCACCAATAGCATTAGTTGTCGCTATCATGTCATTCTGACGCTGCTCATTCTTACTAGCTAGGAACTGAACAGTTAATGCGCACTCTTCCAGTTCAGATATCAATTCAGGAGTTACAAGACGATACAGACTAATACAGGCCTCTGTAAATTCCTTAAGACCTCTAATAATTCCTTCGTCATCCTCATTCTTCATTCGTGTGATTACATCATCACACTCATTTCTAATGTAATCTGGAAGACTTCTAAGCTTCTTATATGTAGTAACAATCGCCTCTACAAGTTGGTAATCTGTTCTTCCATCACCGAACATATCAGTAAGGGAAAGAAATCCCTCCGTACTATCTTCATACATATCTGCGATAGCATTAAAGGCAGCATTAGCGCGCATGATATCGAGCTCATTCTCATCCAGAATACTTGAAGATGATTCAAGCAGAACCTGATACTTAGTATCAGCGCACACATATCCACGTTCTTTGATTACTCTGGTGCAGAAAGCATCAAATGTCTGAATATAACAATTAGGAAGTAAATCAAGCTGTCTTCTAAGCTGAGTCTTCTTCTGAATATCTTCTGTAGTAGCAAGAACCGATCTAATCTCCTTCTCGATTCTGTCAGCCATATTCTTAGCTGCTTCCTTCGTAAATGTCACAACAAGAATGTCATCTACTTCGAACTCACCCTTAATCATCTTATCGATAATTCTCTCTACGAGAACCTTAGTCTTACCAGAACCAGCTGCCGCAGATACAAGGATATTGCCAATATCAGCATCGACAATAGCCTGCTGTGCCTTTGATAACTTAACTTCAGCCATTGTCTTCGTCCTCCATACTCATCTTTATCTTCAATAGTGCCAATTTATCCTTGCTCAGCTTCTTACCTTTCTCATCCTCTTCCGGAATATCCTCTGGACCAGGGTTGTATGTGTATACGTCTAACATCGATTGATTGTTACCACAGCTACCCTTGAACGGACAGTATGTGCAGGCTGTTATTCCACCACTAGAACAAGACGCTTCATTAACTACTCCATCTGCGACTCCAAGTGATATACTCTCGCATCCGAATCTAACGACACGATCTACATACTTTGTCACAGCCGCAAAATCTTCAGCTTCTAACTGAGCAAATGCCAATCCTCTTGTCCCCTTCTTACCGTTGGTGATAGGAGACAATCCTATAGTAAAATAACCAACATCATTAACCTTGATATCCTTACCATCATCATCCTTGCAGCACTGAAGTGCATTGCTATATTCGAACAGCTGAATCTGTATGCCTGCCAATGTGTCAGAATATTCGATACTCTTATGTCCTGTCTTATAATCAACAATCCTTCGCATTCCTTCTCGATCTGAATCAACTCGGTCAATAGAGCCAACGAATCTGAACTCTAATCCATTATTTGTATCAATAATTGGCAACATCTCATTAGTCTTAAGCTCGTATCCTACTGGTACGTATCCACTCTGACCAAGTTCTTCAAGAAGATAAGGGAATGAATGCTTGAAGATTCTCTTAGCCTTACGGCCTGAACTAATGACAAAGTCATGGGAATTCATATATCTCATTCCTTCACGGCTAATGACATATGATTCAAATGCATTATCAGCAATTCTTTCCAACTCGTCAGGCTTCATCTTAAGTTCAGAAGCATACTCACCTAATTCTTCAGGTGTCGTAAGTCTATCTGCTGCATCCTTAACAGCAGTCTCGAACATCTTGTGAATAATCGATCCCATAACATTAGCCTGGGCATTTGAATTATCAGTTCTAGCATCTATCTTAAGTGTCTGCTTAAGAGCATACTGAAGATGACACTTGTTGAACATTTCCATAGACGATACACTAACACGCTGTTCACCAGTAAGAAGACTCTTAACAATAGATTCAGGAATATGCGAGCTTAAGTGACTATGTCTGCGCTCCACTACATTACCGAACGTAGGAAGAATAAAGCAATTATCTTCCAGAACACGTGCATACTGTGACCAATAAGTGTATGCCCCACTAGCCGCTGCATCTTTCTCATGAATCCAGTAGATCTTATCTGATACGGCTCCCATCATAAGAGCAGCAGTAATGAACTCTCCCTTACGCTGATTCTCAGCCTTATTAGGAATCTCTATTCCGCTATCCATAGATAACTGTTCAAGTTCCTTACGAGTCAGAATGTCATCTGTAACCTTAGTATATGGGAAGTTCTCTGAAGAAGCACCAACAACGAACATCACTTTACATTCAGTCATAAAGGCCTGATCTGGAGATACTATTTCTACCGAATCGACTTTAAGTGGAATTGTGCCCATAGCCTTATTACGCATATCTATCTCTATAAGATTCGCGAACAACTCCTGCTTAATATCAATGTTACAAATTGGCATTGTAAAAGAAGCCAGAAGCGTCATAAGCTCCTTATATCCGCGTGACAACGCAGATGCTCTGTCCACATCTCCTCTGTCATACAATTCCTTAGTCAGGTAGTGGATATGCTTGTTCTTGGTATCAATATGCTCAGCTAAGGCCTTAGCCTTCTGAGAAATAGTCGCGCCATCATTAATGTGCTCTGCACTCTCATATATAGGAACAATAATGTTCTTAACCAGATAGTTATACAGATACCACCCTGTATCGTAAGTCTTATCACCATGAACCATCATGTCACGATACTTACTATTCTCATTGTATGTGTAATACTCTTCATCAGTGATTCTCTCACCATAAAGCATGTTGTTCTTAAGACAGAAATTCTCGAACTCATCGATAACATCTGGACTTACACCAGCTATACCTGTTCTTAGAAGCTTAAGAGTGACTTCGAGAGAGTATCCCGTAGTAGGAAGAAGCAGAAGATATCCGGCATATCTGAACACTGGTGTGTTAGCAAGAACAATCTTCCTGTCCATAAATGTATCAAGACCAAATAACTTCATCACGCTAAGGAAGCGCGGCATTATCTGACTATCTGCGCATACAACTCTGATATCTCTATATCTGTAACCCTCTTCACGTGTAAGTCTGACAATCTCATTAGCTATATATCCAATTCTGTCATCTACGTTCTTGATGGCCATACATGTAATACTATCAGTTACCTCACCTGGTACATCAGGAATTACCTCATGCGCGAATCCAGAAGCAACTGCTGCTATTCTGTCATCACACTCATCTACTTCTGATGTAAACTCGTGTACAACAACACCATTAATATTACGTGTAAGAGCTTCAACTACCCTGTTACCTACATCATATAATCTGTCATCAGCAGCACTATCATCACTTAATACATAGATATCAAAGTCTCCACCAAGGCTATTAATAAGACTAATAAAATTCATCTCCTGTGGAGTAAACTGTCGTGTATTACCAAATCCAATGACAACAAATCTACTGCTAAGAAGCTTCTTAAGCGGTCTGTATCTTCTGTTATTAATCAGATCTGGATTATCATTAATTCTCTTAAGCAAATCCGAAGCGAGCATAAGCTTGTTGGCCATGATATCCATACCAATCTCTTCGCCCAACTCATTCATATAACCTAGAAGGAGCTTAAAATCATGAAGCTTATCGACATAAGGGGTAGACTTTCCATCACCTAACTCATCCACTGCGCACTCGTATGCCTTAGCTACTTCATCTTCGCCTATTCCATAACGCATAAAGTCGCCCATGAAGCTGATGAGCTTATCGACAAATTCGAATCGTCCAGCCATTCTGCCCAATGTAACAAACTCTGACTTATGCTCGACAATAATTCTATAGATAGCCTCTCTCTGAATATTGTTATCAGCAAGTGCAATTAGATCAGCACCGCACACCTCGAGGACACGAGAAGCAAGCTTAACAAAGCTAACAACATCTCCATCAGTTAGTGTTGAATTAATCTCGATAGTCTCACCAGCTGCATCAACCTTAACTGTATTACCACTAATATCATCCAGTAGGACTGCTCTCTCTAAGATAGCCTTCGCCGACTCAGGGGCTATATAAATTGTCTTCTTAGACGAATTAGACCTCTGACTGGAATTAACTATCTTCCTAGCCAAAGGTCTAATTGTTGAATACTTATACAAATTAATCATCCGACACACCTCATCAAATTATTTGATATTAGTATAGCATTATTCCCCTGATTAAGAGGGATATTAATAGGACTTATCCGATAATAATCTTATCGATGTTACAGCCGTCCATCTCACGCATATCTGTCTTACCAGCTGCAAGAAGATCCTCGATAGCCTTCTGCTCAAGAGGACGACGAATCTTAAGAGTTGTAGTCTTAATCATATCCTTCTCTGAGAACACATAGTTACGAACGATTCTATAAGAAGGCATCTTGTGGTTAACTTCATGCATCTTATCGTTAAGATATGCTGTAACCTGACTATCCTCTGGCTCTACGTTAAGACCTAACTCACGTCCAATTTCAGCACGATTGATAAGGAGCTTAGCACAGATATCAATTGCCTGACGCTCATTCTTACCGCCCCATACAAATGCTTCGTTAACGCCCTTAATCTCGCAGATAAGCGACTCAATCTCCTCAGGGAAAGCCTTCTTACCACTTGTAAGAACAATCATAGACTTAACACGACCTGTAATATGGATACTACCTGTCTTGTCGATATATCCCATATCGCCTGTATGAAGCCATCCATTCTCATCGATAACTTCAGCTGTAGCTTCAGGATTCTTGTAATAACCCTTCATTACGCAAGGAGACTTAGTAATAATCTCACCAACGGCGTTCTTCTTCTTCTCTTCTGTATCAATAGCAGCTGTAATTCCAAACATTGGACGTCCAACTGAACCATGAACATTACAAGCTGTTGATGTAGTCGAGATAACAGGGCTTGTCTCTGTAAGACCATATCCCATGAAGAAATCAACACCAAAGTTCGTAAATGCATCAATATATCTCTTATCGATTCCTGCACCACCGATAACGACGAGTCTCATATGTCCGCCAAGCTTATCGATAATCTCCTTGAAGATGTTTCTTCTGATATCAATACCAATCTTTCTAAGGAACTTTGTAACAGGAACCATTACGCTGATAAGGCGCTGCTTTCCTGACTCTGCAATACCAGCCTCAATCTTGGAATAAATATTCTCGAAAAGCAAAGGTACTGAGATACAAACCTCAGGATGCCACTCTTCAAGGTTCTTAGAGATATATCTAAGTCCATCACTCTGGCACAAACATACTCCTCTTGTGAGGAAGAAATAGTCAATTGTATTCTCGAATGTATGATGAAGCGGAAGAATAATATATCCTCTATCGCCAGGTCTTACATCAAGAGTAGCTGTAATACTGTATACGTTAGAACAAATATTATCGTGAGAGAGCATTACACCCTTACTCTGTGAAGTTGTACCTGAAGTAAAGAGAATAATCTTAACATCATCTGGATCAATCTCTACCTTATCGAACTTGTCATCACCAGATTCAATAAGCTCTCTACCCTTAGCAAGCCAGTCTTCAAGATGAACAAAGCAATCTTCCTCAGGCCATACATCCTTCTTGCCAAGTTCGTCATACATCAAGATGAACTTCTCGATAGCGATGTCGCTTCTGCCGTTCTTCTGCTTCTCTCTTATAGACATCATCATCTCATGATGCTTTGGATGATAGAAGATAATCTTACTCTGCGCTCTTACAAGGAGCTCTGTAAGCTCTGCTTCTGGAAGCATTCTGTCAAGAGGTACACTGACACTGGATGTAGACAGAATAGAAATATTAGTGAGATACCACTCATAGCAGTTAGCACCAACAACGGAACACTTGTCACCTACATAAGGTGAATTGAGCAAATATGTGGAAAGAGCCTTAACATCTTCACCGAACTTAGAATATGTAATATGAACTTCATTGTCCTTAGGATTACGTCGGAAAAGGAATGCATCCATCTCAGCATATTTGTCACAAGATGTAGTTACCAATTCCTTAATTGTCTTGTATTTGGTCGATTCAAAAACCGCTGTTCCGTGTATCTCGCGCATCTCGGCCTCCAGTAAAAATACTTTGCAATTCAAAATATTATCATTTATCTCTTTATTCGTCTACATTATAGACTTATATATTTTGTGGCATTTTTGAATTGATAGTAAACCAATTATAATAAAAATACATTTGCAATAAATCGATTTATTATTATTATTAAATTACACTTTGTATTAAGTGTAGTGGTATAACGAATTGGAGATTCATTTATGAGCGAAGACAAGGCAAATAAGGAACAGCTGGATAAGAAGTATCCTACACCGCGTGGAATCAGCGGCAATCTGGCTAAGATTGGATTCCTTTTCCTGGCAAGCATCTTAACAAAGTTCAAATGCGATGGAAGAGAGAACTTCCCTAAGAATAATCCTTATGTTGTTGCATCAAATCACCAGTGCTTTGCGGATGGTGTATTAATCTCTAAGTTCCTCCCTCGTGGACACTTCAAGCATATGTGTGCACTCGTTGGAGCTGATCTTGAGACAAACTATGGCAAACTTGGACGTCTTATCGTTAGAGTTGGTCGTGGTATCGCTGTAGATAGATACGGTAACCCAGTACGTGGTCTTATTAAGGCTAAGAAGGAAGTCGAGAATGGTAATATCTGCTTTGTATTCCCTGAAGGAACAAGAACAGATGACGGTAAGCTCGGCGAGATGAAAGATGGTGCTGCATATCTGGCTATTAAGTCCAATACTCCACTTGTCCCAGTATATATCTCAGGCGCTTATCAGATTTGGCCTAAGGGTCAGAAGGGGCCTCACCCATGGAAGGGCTTCTTCAGAAGACGTAAGCTCGTTATTCACGTAGGAGCTCCGCTCTACGGCAAAGATTACGATAACGACGCTCATAAGCTCACAGCCGCACTTGAGGCTTGGGAACATGAGATGGAAAGCCACTACATAGATCCAGATAATGAAAAGTAAAAAATAATAAAAGCTTCACTTAATCAAGTGGAGCTTTTTACTTGGCTTTACCAATAATTAATGCATTAGGAAGAACCTCGAACCTTATTCGGTTACCATAGAAGTCTTCACCATCGTAATTACCAATCAACTGCAATGAAGCGTCGTGAGAAGTGATAACACCACTTACTGCTTTGAATGTATGAATACCAGTATGCCCTGCATGTCGTCCTAGCTTATAGAGCAATACAAGGAACAAAGCTCGTGGAAGACTAACTGAGTCAATACAGCACACATCCGCTACTCCATCTGACACATCTGCACGTGGTGCTGGACAGAATCCATTACCATAGTACTTCGCATTACAGATACTAATTAGCGTATGAGTATTCGATGGGCTCTCATATACACTTCCATCTTCTAATTCAAGCCTATAAGAGAACTGATTGTTTCTATCGCCTAGAATGCATTTTAGAGCGGATCTGGCGTAAGCAGTCTTACGGTTGAACACTGTGTCCTTGGCAAGAACCATTGACTTAGCTCTAGCTTGAACCTTTGTATCAAGACCAATTGAAGTAACGTTATTAGAATAAGATGACCACGCATTAACGTGATTACCCATAATATCGAAGCTATCAATCTTAATCATATCCATTGGCTCATACTTGAAGTTATCAAGATTAAGCAGGAAATTTGCTGTCTTCCACAGCTTACGATTAGGAAGGACGGTCTTAGCAAAATCATTACCTGTACCGAATGGCAGAACCAGCATTGGAGTCTTGGTATAGACAAGACTATTAGCTACTTCGTGAACAGTTCCATCACCACCACAGCATACAATGACACATCTGTCACCATACTGTTCGGCGAGTTCACTGGCGATAACACCAGCGTGTCCACCATACTCTGTAAACTTGAACTCTATGCGTGTTCTAAGGTCAGGATTCTTCTGAGATACCATATTAATAGCATCATCAAGACCGGCCCTCTTCTTCGGGTCGCCACGGCTATTAATAATTAGAAAGTATCTCTTCGGAGCCATATCAATTATTAGGTGTAGACAATCTGTCGTAAACAAGATCTACCATATTACGAACTGTCTTAACATTATCAAGAAGTTCGTCTGGCAGACGGACATCATAAGCTTCCTCTAAGTCAATTACAAACTCATATAGCTGAAGCGAATCAAAATCGAGGTCATCACGAATATCCATATCCATTGTGATATCCGTTGGTGAGATGTCTAATTCCTGAACGAGCATATTAAGAATATCTTCAAATATCTTATCCTTCTGCTCATCTTCAGCCTCAGGTGTCATTGTACGTTCTCGAGGATCGCCGTTGTCTTCCATTGTCTTATCTCCTTCTTACATCATTCGCTACGTCCTCTGCGGTACGACGAATGGATTCTTTATTGTTATATTTTGCAGCTTGCTGTGCAAGATATACATCTATCTCTTTGATGAAGCTAGCAAGTAACTTCTGCTCTTCATCATTATAAGGCTCCAGTACATGACGAGCCAAAACATAATGGAACTTACCATGCATACGACTAGCGAGTTTTCCCTGACGAGTCAGCGATATACGAACAATACGTCTGTCGTTCTCATCGCGCTTTCTGTCCACATATCCCTTCTTAACGAGACGGTCAATCGCTACAGTAAGTGTACCAGTAGTAATACCAAGAATTGATGCAGTCTCACTCATAGTACGTGACTCATAAGGACCTATAGCATCAAGGGCGTGCATCTCTGCAATAGAGAGATTAGAGAAATAACCCTTCTGGAGAGATTTTTCTTCAGTTATGAGGACATTCTCAAGAATGCGTCCAAGCTTCTCTGCCATCTCGAGTTCAATCTGTTCCACAGCAAAATCTCTCCTTTCCTTTGATATTCAAAACAAAATTGTACACTAATTATACCAAACCTTCAATTCCAGTAATATCTGGATAGGCTCCACCATATAATTCAAGTCTTGTTACAATGCAGTCATCTGCCTTAGTTCTGTCATACCCAGTATGTGCGCACAATGCATTAAGGAGAACATCTGGTCTAAGGTTAGATGATGAACCTGCACATACCATCACAACAGCCTTATCAGGTGTACACTTCTCTGGAATAAGCTTAATCATAAGATCTCGAATATCCTTAACTGAAGTCTTACCCTTAGATGTTTTCTCTATCATTACTTCAGGAAGTTTGAACAACTCAATCATATTCTGAGTAATACCCTCAGCCTCAAGCGCATACTCCGCATAAGTTACCACACTCATAAGGCTTCGCTTTGGTTCATCAATCGCAGTTACATAAGTAATCTCCAGTCCATCAGGAAGTCCTTCATTGGTCTTCTTCATGAATTCTTCGGCATCTGTTGGTGTCGCCATTGAGATATCAACCCAGTCACCCTCTGTATTAATACCAACACCCATTGGGAGTGCGAAAACAAGCTCTGGTCTAGGATTGAATCCCTGTGAATACAGAAGCGGAAGTCCTGTCTTACGAACGGCACGTGAGAATACACCCATAAGGTCAAGGTGACCAATATAAGCAGTAGCACCCTTACGTGTAAACTTTGAACGCATCACATAATGAACCTGATGCTGCTGGCGAGTCATCGCCAATAATCTCTCATCAACCTTCGCCATAACAAAGTCCTACCTTAAAACATGTCGCACCGCAGCCAGCGCACTTCTCTCTACAATTAGGTGTTATCGTCTCAGCATATGCCTTTTCGCGTTCCTTGATAAAGAACTTCTTGGTTACACCAACGTTAATGTGATCCCACGCCAGTGGCGCCTCCACATCAATGGCACCAGAGAAATCTGTAACCTTAAGGTCGTGCTGACCGAGAACGTCAAGCCATACCTCGAAGTCGAACTTATCATCCCACGCGTCGAAAATCCTACCGCGCTTATATCCATCGAGAATAACGCCACCAAGACGTCTGTCACCTCTCGCGAGAACTGACTCCCATACACTTGTCTCGAAGTCATGCCATGAATAACGTATGCTCTTATGTCGATTAATAAGTGACTTAAGGTAACGCTGCTTCTCTGCGAAGTCTTCTACTGCATTCTGAGCTTCCCACTGGAAAGCAGTAAATGGCTTAGGAATAAAAAGAGATGTAGAAATATTAATCTCAGGTCGACGCGCCTTAATATCTTTCTCACGTGCAATCTGATAATACAAATCCTCTATTTTGATAGCTAGGTCAGCAATACCTGCTACATCTTCCATAGTCTCTGTAGGAAGACCAAGCATGAAGTAGAGCTTAACTGTATTCCATCCACCCTCGAATGCCAGGCGGCAAGCCTTCATGATATCTTCTTCAGTAATACCTTTATTAATTACATCACGAAGTCTCTGAGTTCCTGCCTCTGGAGCAAATGTAAGACCTGACTTACGAGTCTGGGAAACTTTCTCCATAAGATTAAGTGCAAAGTTATCGATTCTTAATGATGGAAGTGACAAGCTAGTGTGATGTCCTTCATAACTCTTAAGAAGGTTATCTGCAAGACATCCAAGCTCCGTATAATCACTTGTGGACAGAGAAAGAATTCCAAGTTCGTCATAACCTGTAGATTTCTCGATATCTACGCCCTGGTCACACAGCACCTGCGCCTTTTTCTCACGAACTGGTCTGTAGATATATCCAGCCTGACAGAATCTGCATCCACGAATACATCCTCTGAACAACTCAAGATACGCACGGTTATGAACTGTACTCATGTTAGGAACCAGAGGCTTAGTTGGATAAGGTACATCTGTAAGATTAGTGATAATACGCTTAGTAATAACAGAAGGTACACCTTCCTTAATAGGAGTCAATGACTTGAACTTACCATCTTCATACTCATCCTGATACAAAGATGGAACATATACTCCTGGAATAGTACTAAGCTTAAGAAGAAGTGCTTCTCTGTCTGTCTTACCAGAATCCTTATACTCCTTAACAGCCATTGCCACTTCAAGAATGACATCCTCACCTTCACCAAGAAGAGCTGCGTCCATAAAGTCAGCCATTGGCTCGATGTTATATGCAACAGGTCCACCACAGATAATGATTGGATCGTCATTAGTTCTATCTGATGCCTTAAGAGGAATACCTCCCAAGTCCATCATCTGAAGTACATTAGTAAATGCCATCTCATATCCTAATGTAAATGCAACAATATCAAATTCATTAAGTGGTGACTTAGTCTCCAATGTATAAAGCGGAATGTTATTCTCTCTCATAGCCTTATCCATATCAGGCCATGGAGAAAAGGATCTCTCACAGTATCCCCAATCAGCACTGTTAAGGCAGTTATAGAGAATCTGCATAGCGAGATTACTCATTCCTATCTCATATACGTCTGGAAAGCAAAAAGCAGTTCGGACCGCAGAAGTATATCCCGCGGTCTGAAGCTCATCGATAATATTCTGTTTTATAATCTGGTTAACTTCGCCTCCGACATAACGTCCAGGACTCTCTACTGACATTAGAACCCTGTGAGGCACTTTAACTTCCGAATGAGATTTCACTATTATTGACCTCTCTTAGTTCCACAATTACCACAGAATCCTGAAGTAACCGGGTTCTTACTTCCACATGCATAGCAGGACCATGTCTCAGCTTGCTGCTGTGGCTGCTGTGGCTGAACTGGCTGAACTGGCTGCATTGGAGCCGGTGCCATCATTGGCTGAGATACAGGAACCATTGGCATAGGTGCCATTGGATACTGCTGTGGATACATCATTGGCTGAGGATACATATATGATGGTTGCTGTCCCTCCATCGGC
>R22__coassemble_507_pt1 | contig 24974 bp, 19 predicted proteins | sample R22__metabat2_low_PE_040 | metagenome-assembled genome bin R22 | reverse complement strand
CTCGATTTGTGATTCGTGCGGCGCCTGTGTTTGTTTTATTTATCAACTTTTCCTCGTAGCACAATCACTATTACTTCTTATTGCTAAAGTAATAATAATAGTAATATGCATTTGCAAATGTGTTACGTGGCATAAATTTACTCCTGTAAAAAGCTGTGTTAATTAAAACATCTGAGAATATATGTGTCAAGTTTGTATTTGTCTCTTCGGTTGTCTCTGTAGTGGAGACGTTTGTAGAGACTTTGGGCTGTTTGTCTCTTAGTTTGTCTCTAGTGTAGAGACATCTGTAGAGACTTTTGATCAGATGCATCTAATTCTGTATCCACTACAGATACATCTCTAGATACAAATCAAGCAAAATAAAAGCGCCTGTGCGGCGCTCATTGTAATTTATACTGCTTTTGCCTTCTCTACTCGGATGAATTCCTGTACATCTTCGTACTCAAGTTCGAGTGCCACCGCGAACTCTGCATCCATTCGCTTCTGTGCCTCGTACAATAATTTCTCATCCTGCATATTAAGACTCTTGCCTTCGTCAGCAAGGCGGTCGCGGTGTCCTGATATAGCAGAGATAACACCAATGATGCTCTTTCTCTCACCGCTAGATACCATATCTGTATATGTCTCCTTACGGAGGTTACGATCTTCAATCCACTCGCAGTCATATGTGCCAATTCCACGGATGAGATCCAATGCCTCTTCCTTAGAGATAATTGGCTGAATCTTAGCAGTAAGCTTCTCGTTATTAAATGGAACATATACAACGAGTGCCTGCTTATCAAAAAGAGGTCTAAGGATGTAGTACTTCTGTGGACGCTCGCGGAAGAAACTCATATCCTTGATATCTTCAATCTGGCATACCCCACTACCACCGTATACAACTGTATCGCCTACAACGTATCCCATGAAAACCTCACTTCAATCTACTAATAAACGGAAAAATCTACACTATTATTATAGCATCCGACAGAGTGCAGGTGGTGTTGTCAAAATGGCCAAAAAATACCGGCAGAAACGCGTTCTGTCGGTATTTTGGTAGCAATTTAACTTGTACTTATCAAAGGTATTTTATTCTGTTCTGAGTGCTGCTACTGGATCCATCTTAGCAGCCTTCTTTGATGGGATAATACCACCGATAAGTGTGAGCACTACGCTAAGTGTAATGAGGATGATAGCAGGAAGCGGATTAAGCACTGCATTAACATTATTATTATCAGCAATAGAGTGGATAATCATGTTGATTGGGATAAGGAGAAGCTCCGTTACACCAATACCTAGAAGACCCGATAGCAATCCGATAATAAATGTCTCTGCATTAAACACCTGGGAGATATTACGCTTGGATGCACCAATAGCACGAAGGATACCAATCTCCTTTGTACGCTCAAGTACAGAGATGAATGTGATGATACCAATCATGATAGAAGATACAATCAAGGATACCGCTACGAAAGCGATAAGAACGTAAGAAATAACGTCGATGATTGTTGTTACAGATGAGAGGAGAAGTCCGATATAGTCTGTGTAAGTAATCTTATCCTCTTCTTTCTCCATGCTGTTGTTGTAATTCTCGATGCACTCACCAATCTTATCCTTATTCTCGAAGGAATCAGTATAAAGAGAGATTCTTGAAGGAGAATTCTTATCAACATAACCGAAGTCATTGATGTTCTCGTCATAGCTTCCGCTAGAGATGTACTCATCGTAGAAAGCAACGAGCTCTGCATCCTGAGCCTGAGCCATATAAGCGTCAAGCATACCTGCAATCTCGATCTCGCTCATAGTCTGGAACTGAGCCATATATTCTTCAGCAGCATCGCCATAAGCAGCTGTCATCTCTTCCATGATAGCCATGAAAGTCTCTGCCTTAGTTGAAGTGTTCATTGTCTCAAAGTATGTGCGAACATCGTTAACCTTATCCTCATCAGAAGCAGGTACGAATGAGAAACCATTAAGAACGTTAGTATCAGGATCAGCCATCTGAGCCTTAACTACATCGCTGTCCTCTGTGTGTTCAATAATGTACTCAGTAAGAGCATGAGTGTAAGCAACTGGAGTATAAATAGTAGCATCGTCAGCTGACTTAGGGCGGATAATACCTACAATCTTAAGCTCGAGAGCTCTATCGATGATGCCCTCTGCGCCTCTCAATGTCTCACCCTCATTGAAGTAATAACCATCCTCACCAAGAGAATACTTGTCAGATTCCGTCATGAGGTAAAGCTTTTTATTAAGAACTTCTTCATAATCAAGAACAACATTCTCGAACTCGAAGGTCTTCATATTAGTTACATCTTCCTGCATCTGGAGGTAATCTTCCTGTGAGAGGAAACCAAGATCATAGATAGCACCAAGATCAACTTCGTTGTTAGGGTTAACTACAATTACAATCTCGTCATAATTTGTTGGCCATGAACCATAGATACAGTCATATGAATCAGTAACAGCTGCACTGACAAGTGAGTCACTTCCAGGAAGCATCTCGCTGAAATCCATATTACGTGATGTCTCCATAGAATATGAACCCATCACACTATTGATTGTCTGACCATAAGCATAAGGATTTGTGTTAAAGAATACACCTTCACTATCATAAGCATAGATGTCATAGCTTGTGTGATATGAATATACAATTCCGTTTTCGCTCAAGTACTGATGAATCTCGCTACTCTCGTCATCAAGGTACTCCTTGAATTTAGCAAGGTTATTCTGAGTGATGCTTGATGTCATGGTAGTAGCCATCTCAAACTGACGTGAATTGGAGTAAACCGCGTCAAGCTCATGAGTAACCTCAGCATCTGCATCACCCATTGCATCACCCTGCGCGAAAAGCGCGGACAGATCCATTGCCTGCTCCTGAATTGTAATAGGATAAGACGTCATCGTATCCTTCTGGATGTCGTCGATATAGTTATCTACACCTGTGGAAATAGACAAGATAAGTGCGATACCGATAATTCCAATAGAACCAGCGAAAGCTGTAAGGAATGTTCTACCCTTCTTAGTCTTAAGGTTATTAAAGCTAAGACTCAAAGAAGTAGCACGAGACATTGTAGAACGACCCATGTTCTTATGAGTAACAACAGGTGCTACCGCATTAGCCTCTTCGTTCTCCTTCTCCTTCTCAGGATCAAAAGGCATAGAGTCGTCTGTGATAACGCCATCCTTAAGCTTGATGATTCTTGTAGCATATTCCTCAGCAAGCTCAGGGTTATGTGTAACCATAACTACAAGACGATCCTTAGCAACTTCCTTAAGAAGTTCCATTACCTGGATACTTGTCTTAGTATCAAGAGCACCTGTAGGCTCATCTGCAAGAAGAATGCTTGGGTTATTAATAAGAGCACGAGCGATAGCTACACGCTGCATCTGACCACCGGACATCTGAGTAGGCTTCTTGTGTGCCTGATCCTTAAGTCCAACCTGCTCGAGTGCATCAAGAGCACGCTGACGTCTCTCTTCCTTGCTGATACCAGAGATAGTAAGTGCAAGCTCTACGTTAGCAAGTACTGTCTGATGAGGAATGAGATAGTAGCTCTGGAATACAAAGCCGATAGTGTGATTACGATATGAATCCCAGTCACGATCCTTGTACTTATTAGTGGCAATATTGTTGATAATGAGGTTGCCGCTGTCGTAGCGATCAAGTCCTCCAATAATGTTAAGCAGCGTAGTTTTTCCAGAACCAGAAGGTCCGAGAATTGCCACAAACTCATTATCACGCAAGTTTACCGATACGTCTTTGAGGGCGTCCTGAACAAGATCCCCCGTCTTGTACTGTTTGCAAATGTTTTTAATCTGAAGCATACAGAGTCGACTTTATCACGAATTCTTGCTTGTCACAATCATTAAAGTGTGTGAAAAATTACGCGATTGATACCTTTTTTGTGATTTTTATGGCTATAATTCCACAAATTGTACCTGTTATGACTCCTGCGAGCACATCTGTAGGATAGTGAATACCCACATAGAGTCTTGATAATGCGATAAGAGTCGCCAGTATAATGGCTGGAATTCCGAACTTCTTAGGGAGGAGTCTCAGCATAACGACAGAAGCAGCAAAAGAACTTCCAGAATGTCCTGATGGGAAAGAATAATCACTCGCCTTTGCTACTAATAGCTTAAGGCCATCAACCACCTCATATGGTCTGGTTCTAGCTACAAGATTCTTCAATATAAGGTTATTAATAATAAGCGAACATATAAGAGCGATGGCACAGCCGATACCTGCGCGGCGTGTCTTACGGAAACAGATCAAAACAACACTTAATGCTATCCATACAAGTCCGGCATTGCCTAACGAAGTAATCACCTTCATTATTGGTGTAAGCCATTCCTGGCGGATATTGTCCTGAATCCATATGAGGATACTTCCGTCCATATTCATAATCTCCTATAATTAAAAATCGCCTCTCCTATGTGAGAGGCGATTAGGTATAAGTCTATTATTAGTTCTCGCTTACTACTTCAACAGTACCAACTGAGATTAACTCTTCTGCTGAATTATAGAAGCTTACTTCATATGTTCCATTAGGAAGATATGTAAGTCCGTCTGTAATCTCATTTACATAAAGAGTACCATCGATAGAACCAGCTTCACCCTGAGATACTACTGCATCACCAATCTTAACTACATAGTAGATATCCTCAAGCATTGATGGATCTTCTGTATTGATGTTAAGAGAGAATGACATGCTAGAAGCGTTGTAATATACGCCATCCTCAGCTCCATTAAATGTGATGCTAAGTGGTACCTGTGGAACCTCGATATCGATCTCAGCTCCAACAAATTCAGAAGGAACATAAGTTACTTCAATAACAACGTTTGGTGTTGACTCACCGCTTGTGAACACAAGGCTGTACTCATCGCTGTCAATCGCAATTCTTACTTCCTTATCACCAATAATGGCACTAATAATATCCTGGCCATACTCTGTAGAGTGAACACCTGTAATGAGATACTCTTCGTTCTCGTTAACAGCTACTGCATCATGGTTCTCGCTGTCAATAACATAACCAGCTGCAGCTGATGAAGTAATTGCCTTAATGTAGTACTCACCCATTGGTGTAGCGAAGTCACTGTATGTTGCAGGCATTCCATCACCAGATACATAAGCACTGTAAGCAACATTACCATCGAGGAAGTCACAAGGTGCTACTACTGTCATATTAGCTGCATGTGAGAATGGTACGCATGTTGTAATACCTGTCTCTTCGTCGTGTGTAAATACTGTGAAAGATGGTGTGAAGAAATTAGTTGAACCAATCTCAATAGGCTCAATCAAATCATCCTCATTTACCTCAAATCCATAGATATGAACTGAGTACTCACCATTCTCACTCTGAACAAGAACGTAAACATAGTCATTACCATTAGATGAGATATATCTAGCATCCTTAAGTGTAACAGGACTAGCAAACTCGAAGTCCCATGGGTCCTCATCAACAACGATATTTACATAATATCCATCGCCGATACAAACATTCTCAAGATCACCGTCTCCGTCAAGGTCAGCAGAGAAATCAGCAACACCACGATCTGTCATGATATCTACAGAATAATTATCCTCAGCTACCCATACACCATCACGGAAGATTGACTCACTGTAGCTGATAGTATCGGTAAATTCATTATCTTCAGCACCAAGATGGAATACATTAATACCCTGAACATTCATTACCCATGAATGAGCACCATCGTTCATGTCACAGGATGAATCCTCATACAAGTATTCGCTTGCAATGTAGTTATTAAGTGTCTCTGCACCACCCTCGATAATAGTATCGAGTGTAATCATCTCACCTGTAAGTGAGTCATAGCTATAACCATACTTAAAGTCAACAACGAAGCTGAATACTGCTGAATCAGCTCTGATGATGCTTACCTTAGTACCATGGATATCCTGGCTGTTGAATGTCTCATCTACGCCAGCTGCAAGTGCTGCATATTCACCATCGATACCCTCGTCAATCTGAATATTGATTACACCCTCTTCGTCGATAGTGTACTGACAGTCAACGTCGTGGTATCTAGTATCAACGTTACCAATGATTGATGTATCAACAAGCTCATCTGCCTTGTAACCATACTCGATTACTGCCTGATTATCCTCATTAACACCCTCGCCCCATGCGAAGTTAATTGTAGCAACCTGGAATGCATTCTCAAGCTCGCTCTCACCAGCCTCATATTCAGCGAAAAGCTCATAGTCAACACCGTCAACTGCAACTACTGCGCCAGAAGCATCATATCCGTATGCACCCTGAACACTACCGTTAAGAACAATCACGCTTGTATCACCCATTGAGAGGGAGTATACGTTAGCAGATGTATTCTCTCTAGAGAGCATCATAATGGCTGAATCTGCCATAACAGTTGTAGTGCTTGTTATATCGTCAGCCTTAACGATTCTTGCCTTAAGAACTGCGATATCTTCACCGTCTGGATTTACTTCGTTAGCGTCAGCGTAGTAGAGAACAATCATCTCATCGACCATATCGTTATCTACATCACCGAACCAATATGTAGCAATACCATTAAGTGTCTCTGACAAATCAGTCATATCAACAGGCTCTGCTTCACCACCATCGATGTTATAAGGAACCTGTCCGCTAAGTCTGTTAAGTGCTGAGAATCCCATCTCTGTAGCCATATCTTCACTTACGTACTTGATGTAAAGACCATAGTTTGTCATCTCATCAAAGACTGGCATTGGAAGAATATGCTGATCATCTGCTGGAGGTACTACTGTCTCAGTAGGCTGAGTCTCTGTAGTTGTTGGTTCTGTCTCAGTTGTTGTAGTTGTAGCCTCTGTAGTTGCTTCTGTTGTAGCTTCTGTAGTAGCTACTGTAGTTGCCTCAGTTGTGGCAACCGTTGTAGCAGCTGTTGTAGCAATAGTAGTTGCTACCGCCTCAGCGGCAATCTCCTCGACTATATCGTACTCGTCCTGAATCATCTCGATGTCTTCTGCACTTACCTTCTCAAGAGCTTCATCGAGAACCGCTTCAGCCTGTTCCTTCTCACCCATCATAGCGTATACTTCAGCAAGTCCAACATACGCATCTGCATCTGTTGGGTCAAGTGCGATAGCATCCATATACTGAGCGATTGCTTCCTCGTAGTTCATATCTCCGAGGTCACGGTCTTCAGTCTTAAGAACCTTCTTTGTTCTGCTATTACCATTGCTATTAGATAACGCGAATGTAGCGACACCAATACCAACTACAAGAAGACCAGCTACGATTGAAGAACCAATAATAAGTGGCTTTCTATTCTCTTTCTTGACAATAAACTCTCTTAAGCCCATTATCTCTCACCTCCATATATAGAGTTCTTAAGCTTCTCCTTCTTACGACGGAAAATGCCTGATACAACTGCTAACAATATCAGAGCCAGAATAATCATCAAGGCTCCTACTCCGATTATTATATACCCCTTATATATATGCATCAAATCACCCCTCTTCTAACGAGATCGTTATAGGCTTCTGTAAGTGCCTGTAATTCTATATCGTTGCTTGTTCCATACTGAGCAGCGAGTGTTAATGCACGCTGATAGTAAGTATTGAACAGTGTAGCATCAGGATTAGCTACGCCGTTGATATAGTGGTTAAGCTGAATTCTTGCACCAAGCTTAGCTGCATAGAAGCTGTCTGGATACTGAGCCTCCATCTGGGCAAGTGCTGTCTCAGCTTCATAGTAATTGTTTGCATGAATATGAGTATTAACAAGATTGTTATATGTCTGTTCAGAGCCCCATCCGATATTAATAATCTGAGTAAGAGCATCTACTGCAGATGAATAGTAATTGCCACTACCAATCTCGTTATATGCATCCATGGATACCTGTGAGAGATCCTGAAGAATAACTACCTTGTCAGCTGGGTCTACCTGATTAAGAGCACTTGTAAGAAGAGTTACCCTCTCCTGGTAGTACTGATCTCTGTTAGTAGCACTAATCATCTGACCCTCGATTGCCTTATTGCACTGTCTGATAGCAGCGCAGCGACGAGTAGCATCTGCAGTACTGCTAATACACTGTCTGAAGTATTCTTCAGATGCAGTGTAGTTACCCTTACGATATTCAATCTGACCTCTGATATATGAGATGCCCTCCGACTCGATATCATACTTATCAGCATCGTCGAGAATGTTCTCTGCAGATGAGATATCGCCTGACTGAGTGTAAGCTACAGCTAGGTTGATGTAGTATTCTGGATTTTCGCTGTCAAAATTAACCGCCTGCTCCCAAGACTCTGCTGCCTCAGAATAGAGGCCCAACTCGTAGTACGCATTGGCGATAATATTGTAAATCTCACCAGCGTAGTCTTCAGGGGTTAACTTGCTAGCGTTAGGCATCTCATCCTCTGCGAATGAAATAACCTCACCATACTCGCCCTGATCATAAAGGTATGCAAGTAACTGATAGTAAGCCTCAGAACGCTCTGGGAAAAGGTCCTTAGCGTTACGATAACCCTTCTGAGCCATATCTGCATCATCCTCTTCGCGAGCATCGATAATCATGTCGACATACTCTGTATAGAGGTCCTGCTTCTCCTCATCAATAGAACTGATACCAAGGAAAATAACACCAACACCAATTACAGCAATAATAGCGAGGATGATTCTAATAATGTTGAACTGTGTACACAAAGACTTATAGCGCTTGTCCTTGAAGTGCATATCATTGAAAGCGCTTGTCATAGCAGCCGCATCTTCGTATCTCTCCTCTGGATATGCAGCAAGTGACTTGTTAATAACGAACAGGAGTCCGTCACTGAAGTCAGCATCTACAGCAACCTGATTCTGAGGGTCAAACTTGTGACCTGTAATCATGTGATACAAAGTAGCACCAATGCTGTATACGTCACTCTGCTTATTAATTGGTACCATTCCGTTAGTGATAGTCCAACGAGAGTACTCATCAAGATTCATAGCATACTGCTGAGCTGTACCATGCTTAATGGCATTATAGGCATTGTACTGCTCTGGAGCGGCATATCCTCTGGATGCACCAAATGTATAGGCACGTCCATACTGGTCTGACTCACCAGAGATATTGAAGTCGAGAAGACAAATCTTGTCATCGCCCTCTCTGATAATAATGTTAGCTGGCTTAATATCACCATGAATGATAGCAGGTGTCTGAGCGTGAAGAATCTTAACTGCCTCACAGAGCTGACGACCATACTTAATAACGTGCTCCTCGGCAAAAGGTCTGTTACCAGCGAGGTACTGGGACAGGCTGTATCCGCGAACAAACTCCATAACCATGATGGCCTGTCCTGGCATAATTTGAACTGTCTCCATCTGCTGACATGTCGCATCTTTATACACCTGAATAGCGATTGCTTCGTTAGCTATAAAGAAGTCATATACCTGTGGGAAATAAGACTCATGGAGGTTCTTAAGGATAGCTACCTCGCGGACCTTCTTCTCCATTCTAGCTGCATCGTTACCGTGAATGGTAAGCACCTTAACGGCTACCTCACGATTCATACTTCTCTGTGTGAGCTTAATAACGAATCCAGCACCACCCTTACCAAGGAAAATCGCTGGTCCTACAAAATCGTTATTGAACTTTTCTCTACTTGAAATTGCCATTATCTCTCCTATCAGCCATCACTGATGTAATTATTGCAAAAGCTGCCTGCGGAGTTTAAACGCTCCGAAGGCAGCTATTATCAGCTTATAGAATCACCTGTAAATTATACAATTCCTAACTCTTCTACCTGTGTAGCAAATACCATTTCTGCATCTGCTACTGTAGGAATCTCTCCATATAGATAAGAGTTAACAACTGAGTTGAATACGTCATTAATAGCCTGGTCGTTCATACCAACAGTTGAATTGTCGATAAGGCTTGCTGAATCACAAAGAACTGCAGCTGGATTCTGACCGCCGAGCCAAGCAAGGCTGAAGTTACTGTTGTTAGCAATCTCAGTCATGATATAGATGTTATTAACGAACTCACCACCATTAGCCATAGATGTGAGGTTTGCGTCATTAATAGCGATGTCTCTCATAATCTGTGCACAGCTTGCCTTCATGTCACAGTACTTAGATGCCATCATCCATGTACCACCCCAATAGTAGCTACTTGGTGCCTGTACAAGACCCCATCTACCAGATGTAGGGTTAGAACCTGAAGTTCCCTGATCGTTAAGACCCATAGAGAATCTAGCAAGCCACATTGGACCCCAATATGAAAGAACTGACTGGTTAGACATATTAGCTGTCCATGTATCACCCCACTGTGATGTCTCGAATGTGAGGCTCTCATCATGGAGAGTCTTAGCGAGGTCAAAGTAGCTCTCCATTACTGGATCTACACACACCTGACCGTCAACAATCCATGGCATTGTTCTAGTATTAAGATAAGATCTCCAGATATCGTCAACACCAGATACTGCCTTAACTGCTCCGCCACTGCGTGCATTTACGTCACGAGCTGTCTGGATGAATGCATCCCATGTTGCAAAGTAAGGTGCCACATCTTCTGGCTCAGATACACCAAAGTAATTAGCGGCAATGTCTCTGTTATAGAAAACACCCGCTGGGCAGCACTGCCATGCGAGACCCTTAATTACATTGTTATCATCAGTAGCGAACTGAAGTGTGTAATTATACATTCCGTTAAGCTCAGAATAAGAAATACCGAGTGCGTTAATTGGAAGTGTATTGCTAGAATTCATATACTTGGAAGCGTAATCCGCATCACAAACGAAAAGGTCAGGTGCATTATCGCCACTAGCGAGTACCATATCAAGCTTAGCCTGATATGTATTAGACTCAGTAATCTCGAGATCGTAAGGAACAGAAGAATATGTGCTTACAAGTCCTGGGAACTCTTCGTTCCAACCATAGATAAGAACTCTATCTGAACTCTCATCCATTACGTTAGCTACTTCAATCTGTGTATATCCATTTACATCAGATACTGCAGAGTTGTTACCTGTTGTAGCAGCGTCCTGACCAATACCATATGTAGCACACATATTGATGAACTCGTCTGAACTTGTAAACTGGTCAACAACCTCAGAACGTGGTGTGCCCTGGTTAAGAACACCTACCCAAGCGTTAAGTCCGCCTTCATCTGCTTCTCTTCCGAATACAGCTCTATAGAGAATCTGTACAAAAGTTGTATTGTCATGGTTAGCTGCAAGGAACTCTGGTCCATTGAAGAATGAGATTACAAGCTCCTTAGCACTGAACTGACGAGATACGATAAGACCTGTCCAAGAAGTAATCTCGCTGCCTGTACCACGACGTCCATAAATCTCTGTATAAAGTCTCTCTACGAATGCTACGCTCTGAGCATTAGCAGAATCATCGGCTACTGAATCACCAAAGTTGATTGCAAATGGTACATCTACTGTACCCTCATAGTCACCGATACCAGCAATAGTTGCTGTAGCTGTACCATGAGCTACGTTGTTAGTAAATGTTACTGTGTAATCGTCGTCCTTCTCGAGTTCTTCACCACCAAGAATTACCTGAACAGCTGGCTCGATTGGGCTACCAGTATAAATCTGACTATCAATAATAATAGAAGCATCAGCGACATTGACAGAATCTACATCATTGTCATCATCGTCGTCCTCATCATCCTCATCGTCGTCATCGCTATCCTTATCCTTATCCTTCTTGTCATCAGAAGAGAACCAGTTAAGAGGATTATCAATAACATCAAACTGTACAAGAGCTACTACTGTACCAGCAAGAAGTGCGAGGATAATCAAGATAATGATAATAATCTTAGGTGCCTTGCTCTTCTTCTTTGTCTTAGGTGGCTCTACAGGATTATTCTGTGGAACTGCATTATCTGACTGGAATCCACCCTGTGGGTTAAGGACAGGTGGAACAAATGGAGGAATGTTCTCATTCATCTGATTAGCGATGCTCTCTGTAGCATCAGCACTAACAGCTGTAGCAGGAACATATGGTGGAATTGGAGCAGGTTCTGGAACTGCTACTGGAGCTGGCTGATAAGCCTGATTGTCAGAAATCATCTCAGTCTGCATTCCTACTGCTGCTGGAATTGGAGCAGGTGCCTGAGGAGCCTGCGCTACTCGATAGCCACACTCTGCACAGAATGCTGCACCTGGAAGAAGTGTGCTACCACACTGTGGGCATGGCATAGCTCCATCAAGGGACTGGCCACAATTGTTGCAGAATCTACCGTTTCCGCACTCATTATTACATACAGGACATCTCATTATGCCTCTTCCTCCTTATCGATCATAGATACTCTGAACTTTCCACGACCCATCGTGATAACTCCACCATTTTCGATGAAAATAGGGCTTGTTACCTTAACGTCGTTGTACTTAGTGCCGTTAGTAGAGTCATCATCAGTAAGAACGTACTTGTTGTCGCTAAAGCCAATGATGCAGTGTGTTCCAGAGATGGATGCATCATCAGGAATTACGATATCGCAGTTCTTCTTACCAACAGTAATCTTTGTATCAATCTTTGCCTCGTAGGACTTGCTGAAGTCATCGATGTTAGTAAGAACGATGTAGTGTGAGATTACCTTAGGAACTACTGGAGCAACTGGCTCAACTGGAGCAGCCATTGGAACTGGTGCTGGTGGAGTCTCAGTATCAATCATCATTGTTCCTTCAAGACCAGAAGGTACTGGCGCAGCAGTATCCTGTGGAACTGGCTGTGGAACATATGGTGGGATATATGGATCTGGCTGAGATACAGGTGCCTGCGCTGGCATTGGTGGCATCTGTGGAGCCTGAGGTGCCTGTGGCATTGGTGGCATTGGTGGAGGCGGTGGCATACCACTAACCTTCTTGTCACTAGATTTTCCCTTGTTCATCTTAATCAAAAGAATGATTACAACTACAAGAAGAATTGCTGCTACAGCGATACCTGCAATAATACCAACCTTATACATTGTGTAGTTGGTCTTAGCTCTTGCGGCCTTACGAATAGCTGATACTACTAATTGTGTATTCATTTATACCCTCCTGTTACTAACAGTTATTTATCTTCTTAACGTGCAAATAATAAGCGAATAGTTATCGTTAGCGCCTGAACTTCTTACGAATTGCTCAATAAGATGGGCAGTTACTTCATCGCTGTCTTCTGCTGCACCGCGGGCTGACATATTATCCAGCTCACCATTCCTACAATACTTGTATATACCATCAGAGCACAGAATGAATCTCTCCTGCGCTTCCTGCTGATAAATCTGTGTCTTAACATTAATCTGTGGAGCCGCACCAACAGCCGCTGTAAGCTTACCAAATCTGGAATCTGCGCGGAGCTGCTCTGGTGGATAATTACGATTCTGTGGAAGGTTCTGCCATACATCATCATATGTGATAGGAACCATATGGCCATCTGGTGTAGCACGGTAAATTCTGCTGTCACCTACTGACAATGTAGCATACTGATCCGCTGTAACAATGAGTGCTACAACTGTAGTACCACCTACGAGACCTTCACTACGGAATTTGTTATTAAGAAAAACATTTGCCTCGAAGATAGCGGCCTCAAGACCCATAGTAAGTTCTTCGATAGTCATTGTCTGACGGCTCAGACCAATGTTATGCCACCACTTGAAAACACTACTAATCAATGTCTGACTGGCGATATCACCGCTGCTATGACCGCCCATTCCATCAGCGACAACAAATACACCAACGTCACCTTCGACATCGGCAAAAATCGAATCTTGATTTGTCTTACGCACGAGACCTACATCGGTCAGGTTAACATGGCTTATAATCATAGCTTCTCCACAAACATAAAAATAGATATTACATTATAGCACCTTTTCTTTTATATATAAAATATAAACCATACGCAAATACTGTCTGAGCGAGCCATCCAATCAATGTGCCGTATGCCTCAGCCACGATACCCATACTTGGTACCCAGAGGTATACACAGAGTGCTCTAATGGAGATCTGAATGATAGTGGACATAAGAACTATCTGCATTTTGCCCATGCCGCGGAAGTGTCCCTGAGAGACATTAACCACGCCTGCGAAGAAGAACACCCATGCTTTGGCGGACAGAGCCGTAACAGCCATTGCCACCATCTCTGTGCTGCCGTCAGGGGTCAGAGCCTTAACAATCGGCGTCTTAAAAAGCAGTGTCGCACCACAAATCAAAGGAAAATACATACATGAGATAAGAAAACCAGTCCACATGAACTTATCAATTCTATCGCGGTTGCCTGCGCCTCTGTTCTGTGCGGTACCAGTCATGATTCCGCTACCTATGCTCTGGTTAGGAATACATGCGAAGTCGTCAACTCTGCACACCGCGTTAAAAGCACCAATCGCTGCAACACCCTGTGCATTGATGCAGCCTTGAATTACAAGCTTACCAATAGGCTGGGCTGCCTGCTGAAGCGCAGTCAGGAATCCGAATGACACAGTCTCCTTAAGTAGCGGCTTATCGATAACGAACTCCTTACGAGTAAGACGCAGAAGATCCGCGCTTCGATAGATATACATCACGCTAAGAACTACAGAGATGAACTCCGCTATTACTGTAGCAAGACCTGCGCCGAATACGCCAAGCCCCATTACACCTACGAAGAGCAAATCAAGGCACACGTTCGCCACACACGATATTCCCAAGAAAATAACCGGAGCCGTAGAATTACCAATGCCTCTCAAGCAATTAGACATAATGTTGTACTGGAATGTGAACAGGAATCCAACGAACATGGTTCTCAGGTAGATAAGTGCCTCTGGGAACGCCTTGGCAGGGGTGTTAATCAGTCTTAGAATGTTGCCACTGAATATAAATCCCAGCGCGAACACCAATAGCGAGAAGAAAAATCCAAATATGAGCGTGGTGGAGAATTCGCGCTTCAGCTTCTTAAGCTCTCCCCCACCGAACAGTCTGCTAATTATGATGGAAGCGCCCATTCCGATACCTGAAGCACCAAGAATCATGATAGTCATAATAGGGTTAGACGTACTTACCGCTGCAAGTCCTGTCTCCCCTGTATATTTACCAATAATTATCGAATCGACAGCATTGTAAGTAAGCTGAAGCATGTTGCCAAGAATCATTGGCACTGCATAGGCGATAATATGGCGGAAAACACTTCCCTGGGTCATGTCATGACTATTCTTCATGGGGGTAATTATAGCACCTCGAAAATCAATGTGTTAACATTCTGACTATGAATACAGATTTATGGACATATCTAGCTTCAAGCAATAAGCCAATCGTCTTGTATGGAACTGGTAACGGGGCCGACAAGATTATTGATGTGCTTGATTCTCGCGAGATTAGCATCAGCGGAATCTTCGCTAGCGATGGGTTCGTGCGCAAGAGAGCTTTTCGAGGATATGAAGTCGAGTCGTACGCGTCCTGTAAGGAGCGTCTTGGAGACATGATCGTGCTGATGTGTTTTGGTTCTTCCCGCCCTGAAGTAGTGGAGAATATTAACAGAATCAAGGCGGAACAGGAGTTCTACGCCCCTGACGTGCCAGTATATGGCGAGAACCTTTTTGACGATGGGTACTACGCAGCGCACAAGGATGAGATTGACTGGGTGCGTTCCGTTCTGGCAGACGAGCAGTCACGCCTGACCTTGGACTGCACAGTTAAGAACAAGTTAACTGGCGATATAGATTATCTGCGTCAGTGTGAGGTATCGGCTGATGAAGCGGATGCGCTGACCACACCTTCTGGCGATTGCCTTTATCTGGACCTGGCGCATATAATGGCGACACGGTGCTCAGATATACGTCCCTCTACCCTTCCATTAGTGAAATTATCGCGGTGGAGCCTGACGCTCGTAACTTCCGTAAGCTTAATGAGAACACTTCTGAAATCGCTAACGTGACTTATGTAAATGCCCTCATATCTGACCACGACGGCATGACTTCGATGGAGGTTAACAAAGGCCGCGGCGCACATGAAGGAAAGGGCATCGATGTGCCTTGTGTGAGCATTGATTCGCTGCTTAACAATGTTACAAAGCCAGTATTTATCAAGTTTGACGTGGAAGGCAACGAGTTAGCGGCCATCGCGGGAGGACGCGAGAGTATCGCCCGATTAAGACCAATTATGAACGTTGCCTGCTACCACAGAAGCGAGGATATTTTCACTCTGGTACGTGCTGTTCTCGATATATGCCCAGACTATAAGGTGTATATGAGACATTTACCTTCTGTGCCTGGATGGGATACACAGTTCTACTTCGTGTGATTTGGCACTATGCAAATCTGAAAAATATGCTATAATAAGTTCTCGGTAGCCCTAGTGGTTATCATTCGGCAAATAGAGCGTGGAGAAGTACTCAAGAGGCCGAAGAGGAGGCTTTGCTAAAGCTTTAGGCGGGGGTAACTTCGCGCGAGGGTTCGAATCCCTCCTTCTCCGCCATAGAAGCATCACATAAGTGGTGCTTCTTTTTTTTCCTGGAAAAGCAGGATTATCAAAGTGTAATTAAACTGAGTATAATGTACTCAAATAAGACGTAGGAGAACATTCAAATGCGATTTGACAGCGTTGATCCATTATTAGTGCTTGGAACCGTTGATAAATTCAAGTATCTGCGAGAAGACGAGGACGGAGGTTTCCTCGATAAGCTTTTCCGCAAGAACAAGAAGAGTGCTATTCCTACTTACGAGGCCGCCATCGAAGAAGCTGGCAGAGATGTGCTAGAGAAAGAAATCCTGGATGATGACTACATCCTGCTATATACACTTGATAAGGACAGGACAAATCTATACGTAGTTCTGACAGAGAATTATTTGATTCTTCCTAATCAGGATGTCATTCCATTCGAAGAAGTTACAAGGTATGGCCTATTCAATGAATTGGAAGTCCCTTTTGCTCAATATGCAGAAGATAGAATGGGAATTCCGTATGACCCAACGTTCATAAGCGAATACGAAGGCGAAGAGACATACGAATTGGACCGCTTTAGTATGCTGTTTTCATATGTGGATCAGCATGGTCTTGTCTACAAGTACACTATCTATATGGACGTCGCTGACAGACAGGAATTCTATGATTATTTGTCAGCTCGACTCGAAGGCAAAGATGATTACACAAGCAAGCTTGTTATTAACGGCGAATTCGAGGACGACCCTTATGAGAATCCTTACTATCAGCTTATAAGCTGACTATATTACTCTCACAGCCACTGAATAAATGCTGTCTTATCAGAGCTGTTGTAGCCTGCTGCTTCATAGAACTTAAGCGTAGACTCTTGCTTAGAACCAGTAAGCAACATCATCTTGTAGCAATTGTTCGCCTGCGCGATGCTTTTGGCATAGTTCAGGCACTGACTTGCATATCCATGTCCCCTGTAGTCAGCATGTGTGACAACATTCTCTACAAAGGCATATGGTCTCACACCGCGCGTAAGGTTAGGGATAATAACGCATACACAGGAGGATACTATCTTGCCGTCCACCTCATTAACAATTATGTGGTGATTGATATCACTTACTATAGAATCCCATGTGTTCTGAAGGTTCTCACTCATCTGTGGAACTGAATCCTCATGCAGATTCAGATATAACTCCAGAAGATCATTAAGTTCAGACTCGCGAATCTCTCTAACCATAATTAGCACCTCTATGTCATTCTTTCTCATATATTCTACATAAACACAAACAATTGCAACGATTATTCTGACAGAACTCGTCATATACGTGATCGCGATCCAGACTATAAGAAAGTTGGAATAAAGGATGAAAAGAACAAAGAAAATTATCACAGCTACTCTCGTATCAGCATTCGCATTATCTTCACTCGCGGCATGCTCATCAGATGACAGCAATAAAGAAGAGACTACTAAAGCTACAACTCAGGCAACTACAGTAGCTACCACAACTACAAAAGAGACAACTGAGACAACAATCTCACCATGTGTGGCTGAATACTACTATGGTGTCGACGTTACTATCAAAGCTGAGTTAGCATCAGAGGATGTAACACCTGATTATGTTGACTCTGACAGCGAGAATTCAAAGGTAATCCTATTTACTCCAGATGATTCACTATCTGAGATTGTTTATACAGGCATCAGCAGTGAGCCTTATGAGGACTGGTATACAATTACTTCATGTCCAGAAGAACTTGAGGTCTTCGATAGTGCAGATGCAGATCACCCAATTGCTATTCAGATGGATCCTGTCGATGGTAATCCTACCCGTGCATTCCAGTTTGCTGACAGCGAAGGTAGTTATCACCTCGCATTAATTCACTACGATGCAGAGGCTGATGAATTCCAGATAGACGAGATTCAAGCTGCAGGTTAAGTAATGATGCAGGAATGTCCTCTGGTTTGTCCTCTGAGCGAGGATTGAGAGGACATTATAGAGGATAAAACACCTGATTATCCCAAATGTCCTCTAATTTGTCCTCTAGACGAGGCTTAAGAGGACATTATAGAGGACACCAGTGATATACACACAAAAATAGGGCTGTGAAATTGATATTCACAGCCCTTTACTATTAACTTACGTATCCATCACCGCCGCAGTTACTGCACGGTACCTGATCGTCTGTTGTCCAACCGTAACCATGACAAACTGGACAAGGATCAACTTCTGCAAAATCATATGGTCCAGTATATTCTGGAACTGGAGTTATGTAATCAGATACATCGACATCGCCATAATCAGGTTCATAATCAGGAAGATATGTATCCCCTTCAAGTATGCTGTCTGTGTTACCAGGCACAGGCTCTGTTGGTGGTGGCAGATTGTCATTGCCAGGATCGACAATAATCGGATTAAATGAGTCTGGAACATCTACAGGGGAAGTTGTAGTAGTAGAAGGCTCCACAACAGCTGAAGTATATGTCAATTCTCTGAGCAACTCACCATCAGCATAGTAATAGATGTATTTAAGAGTAATCTCACCTGTTACACCTGTCTCCTGTCGAATAGAGTCAATAATCATCGGTGCCATACTATTAAGCATATCTTCATTAACATATGCAGTAACTGAAGAATCGTCAGAGTTCACTGAGAACCAATATTCATAATACATAGTGTTTTCTACAGCATATGCATCTGCATCAATATATATGCCACCACCCATCTCGAGTGCTGTTTGCATCTCTTCATCAAGCGCAGCCTGATGCTCTGGAACAGCAAAGTATTCCTCTAATGTCGCATACGCGAATACAGATTCTTCTGGCATCTCCTCTACTGGTGGTGGCACTACAGTATTATTATCTCTAACATACTTATCTCTATCATAAATGATGCTAGGATCAATCCACATAGCTGGACGAACATCAGCAGACATCACAATATCCAAGCCTTCCTCATTAATCACATCATCTTCAACAACAGCCACCTGCTCAGGATAAACCTCTGTATCTGAATGACCTGTAGAACGTAACCAGTAAGTAGCAGGCACTGCGTGTTCAGAATTAACATCGCAGCTTAAATACTCAGTATCAACGAGATATTCATTAACTTCATCAACACTTAGCAAGAACAATTTATCCTGAGTATCATTACCTGAATAGATATCCATACTCACGTTAGTCGTAAGGATTATTCTCTGCTCCTGCTCTGTGAACACATTATTATAGAAACTATCATTAAGCCATGTTCTTATCTCGGACTGCTCCCAAGTCGTACCATTAAACGTGTAACCAAAGATAGAAGAACCTACACAGTATTCTGTTGTTACAAAATACTTTCCATCATCTTCGCCGATGACTCTCCATTTGAGATCCTCACCACCGAATGTACCGTATTCGAATACATCACCTACATGAAGATTTTCAAGCGGATTATCTTCCATTAACTTCATGATTCCAATTGTTCCGCCCGCAAGCACAGCCGTAGCAGCTACACCAGCCACAATCTTAGTCGCGATTCCTGTCTTGGCAGCAGTGGCAGTAGCAGCCTTGCCAGCTGTTCCGTTCTTGGCAGCAGCGGCCGCTTTGCTAGCTTTACTACCAGCTTTGGTGCTTTTCGCTGTGTTCTCGAAGAGTGAGATGCCAGCCTCTGCGGAAGGTGTTGCAGCAGAAGCACCAGCAGCATATGCGAGGCCAATCTTGAACGCTGGAACCACGTATGGAACAGAGTTGAGATTGGATGCAAAGAGCACTCCAAGGGCTGGGATCGCACCTGCAGCACAAAGCTTGTCGCCAGTTCTTTTCTCGTAATCTTCAATGCCGCTTCTAAGCTTGACACGGGATGCCTTAAGGCGAGTCTTAACCGTGCCAACTGGACACTGCATAATCTCCGCGATCTGCTCTACTGGCATGTTGTCATAGTAGAACATGAATACTGTCTGATACTGAACTTCACTAAGTTCGCTCTTGATGATGCTAAGGAAAATCTTACGCTTCTCTTCCTCCATAATCATGGAATCAGGAAGGTCCTCCAGGTTAGCATCGCCCTCGAGGTTTACGTTGGATTCAATGGCATCGTCGTAGCTAAGGTCATCATGTGTGGATCTAAGCTTATGAAGACAAACACGAACAGCAATTGTCTTAACCCAGCCAAAGAAAGTGTTATTGTCAGCCAAGGAAGCCAAGTGGTTATACACAGTCACAAAAGTATCCTGTGTGGCATCCTCCGCACTCTCCACGTTACGCATATGTCCTATGCAAGTGTGATACACCATGCCATAAGCTGCGTTATAAAGTTCTGTGAACGCCTCCGAGTCACCGTGCTTGGCGCGCTCCACATACTCAAAAATCTGATCCTGTTCCATTGGAATCCTCCTTCACCCTTTTGTGATTATACCTATAAGAGCCGCGAAAAGCGAAGGAAGTTCATTATTTGAATAAAAAAGTTAATAGTACACAGACAACATCTTGGAGGTGCAGCGAGCAGTGACTTCGAGATAATATGCAAGGTCGGCGGCTGACATATCGGAAGTATTGTAGTTGTCTGCCGCATTGGTGTACTCAGTAAGAGTCTCTATAATCTCCGCATATCTGGCGATAAGCGTATAGTCGTATGGATTATTCATATAGCTTCTCATGAATTCGCAGTATTCATCGACAAAAGACTCATAAGCATCCAGGAATGCAACAAGCTCAGGATTCAAATCGTTAGAAGAGCGCGAAGTAGCTGTAGCTGCGGCAGTCGCGGAAGCGGTCGTCTCTTCAGTTGTCGCTTCTGTCGTAGCAGCAACCGTCGTAGAACGAGCTGTATGTGAAGGTGTGGCCGAGCCCCTTTGTATCGACATAAATAAAATCCCGCAGAAGATAAAAAGCCCCGCTACAAGACTAGCTGTAAGTATGTATGTTTTCTTACCACCAAGCTGATATACAGCATACGATGCGCGCTCCTTGAAGGTTGGCTTCTCCATGTTCATTGGAATAGTCAGCGCTATCACAAAATATACTAATACCACTCCAATTCCAGCGGCAAAAAAGGCAATGCCTGGAGCCCTTCGGATGAACAGGGCTATCAGAAGAATCAGTGCCACAAAAGAACCTGTAACATACGTCATTATGCTGGCCCACATGTGTAATTTCCTAATACTGTTATCCATGTTCCCCTCCTTACAGATTATCTGGTCTTATAACTTTGTATCCATATGACTCAAGCAACGTAATTACCTCGGCAGTGATATTCACTGTCGAATCAACATCCTGACTATTAGATGTACTGATAATTCGATATAGGTCATCGACGGATACATTAAGGGCTGAGGATAGCTTCTGCATGTTGTCACGGTCAGGAATTCCGCCATTGGTCTCCCACTTGGCGATAGCTGACTTGGATACATGTATCTTCTCTGCCAGATCTTCCTGAGTCATACGCAGATAGCGGCGTCTACTTGAGATAAATCTTCCCAGGCTCATTCTTTCCCCCATGATATTATTCCTTTCTTAATCGTAGTATTCGTGACTTTAATACTCAAATCACTTTTTGATTACGCTACGTAACCTTGTGTCTAGTCATGGTCAGAATAGCATCAGGAGAAAAACAACATCCCCACCAAAATGATGGGGATGTTAATTGTTATTTAAGCTCTGGCAGATTCTGCTTCTTAAGAATCTCATTGACTCTTGGTAATAGATAAATTCTATTAATGATAGCCACTATTATGGCGCTGTCTCTCTTGTCCTTGGAATACAGCTGACTCATGCCATATAACTTCAGCGCGCGGTTGGTCTCTTCCAGCGTGAAATGCCCCGCCAGACACAGCGTAATAATAAGATCGCGACTCTTGGTGTGCTTCTCCATCCTTATGATTTTCTCACCATAAGATTCGGTCACATTCGCGCGATTATATACATCCTTAAGAAGAATGTTCTTAGACTCAATCACGTCCTTCATATAGTAGTAAAACGCCTTCTCACCATTGGCCATATATTTACTATTATTACCATAGAACTCGCCTAGCTGGTCTGGCTTAATACCGCTTAGTAATTCATCGATCTCACTAGTCTTCTTATCAATCATATATACCTCCGAGCTCCGCGAGCGCCCTCAGGAGTTCATCTGTGCTATAGCGATTCTTCGCCTCCATATTCATACACCTATCAATGATGTCACTTAGTGGTCCATCCACCTTCTGCTTCTTAGGTGTCGTACCTGTAATCATGACGTTCAGCAACACTCCAAGTGCATATACATCTGTCTTAGGTGAAGATGCCTCCGACCCATATCCAAGTTGCTCCGGTGCTGCATAATCGCGTGTACCAAGAAGCACCGTATCCTCCACCTGCTCAGGGTTGTACCACTTAGCAGCATTGATATCCAGAAGATACACATCTCCCTCAGAATCAATAATTATATTAGAAGGCTTAATATCCCTGTGAACAATCGCGTGCTCACCACCATGAAGATTCAACAATATAAGGCATAGGCGAATGGCTATATAGATAGCAGTCTCCTGGTCAAGGCACTCATCCTCCAGATATTCTGCCAGTGTCGCACCTTCGATATACTCCTCAATCACCACCAGATGATTCTTGGATTCATAGACAGCAAACACCTTTGGCATATACTCCACAGGATTTTCCATAATGTATATGTATATACTCGCGTCGTAGTTCTTAAGAGTTTTCTTCACGAAGAGCTTGTCATTCGAGTCGCTTACAAGTAGAACATTCTGTCTGCCATTAATTGGCTCTACCTCCTCATATTCAGCAATCGCCAGGACATCTTGCTGCGACATGCCTCTATAAGGGTCATTCATGGCGATATTATATTCATCACCGCTTAGGTATACTTCTGACTCGTCAATTTTATTAGTGGTGCCGCACAATAGGCAGTCCCACTGCCCGTTATTATTCGAAAAGCCAGGCTGAATATTAAGCATCTCTCCACATCCATCGCAGATCCAGGCGATATCATCATCAGCGTCCACTACTGGGTTAATCAGCATCTCTCCGCAGCCTCTGCATTCCCAGCACGGAAGCTTGTTAGAGTAACCCTTCTGGAGGGTAAGATTTGCCTGACATCTAGGACAATATTCATAAAATTCGTCGTTCATTATCCACCCTCCTCTCTTTATGTATACAAATTATATACCGCAGCCGAAGACACTTGTCAGAATATAAATAAAAATTTTTTCTCCCAAAAATGAACCTATAACAAACTTCCTGTCTCTTATAAGTGTAAGCAGTAAGACAACAGGAGGTACAGACATGGATAACTCAGATGTTAGACACGAATCACAATCGCCTCCTTTTCTTACCAGATTTTTTGAAGAAGTCATGCGGAATGCAGAAGTCCCATATAGAAGCTTTGATTTCTCGAAGGTAGACACAAACAAAGAAATATACGAAGGAAGCGAAGGAGAAATACCATGAAGAAGATAGGATATATAATCAGCATATTGACATGTGTCGCAGCTATAGGAGCTGATACACTCTGGATAAACAACTGTAGCGCAGCTTTAACAGATACAAATCCGAACTATGCTGAGATTAATAACAACATCGGAACTATTGCAATTGGTATGGACCATCTTGATACTGATGGACCAGTTATCGCACAGGGTGATGTAACTACTGTCTTCGGTTGCTCAAATACATACTCCATTGAGGATCTTAACCTCACAGCAATTGATGAGTCAGAAGTATCAGATATCACTATTCGATCCTGCAAATATGGCGAAGTAGAATCAGTTGTTACTGATAACACTTTTACTCCAACTAACGCTGGCGAGAATACAATTGAAGTAGAGGTCGAAGACATCTATGGCAACCAGACAATCGACACTATCACAATCGACGTCGTTAGAGCTCCTCACTTCGTAGTGCTTCGTGACAGACAGTATCAGATTGGAACAGATCTTGGTCCTGACGACTTGGTTTTCGCACAGGACAGAGATGGTAACGATATCTCAGACAGAGTGGAAATCGTAAGTGATGGCGGTTATGACCCATACACACCTGGGGATTACGAGGTAACTTACAGCGTAACTGATTATGATGGCATCAACATGACAGATTCAATTACAATCTCAATTGGTGACTTCGAGGATAATGATTATGGCTTTGACGCTAGATATTACATGGATCTTCTCATTTCAAATGACGCATTCCAGTATGAGCCACTTGAATCTAACGATGACAACAACTTCGATGAGGTAATTAGACGCACAAGTCCTACTTCTTTTGGCGTGTACGCACCTGATGGTTCTTTCAGTGCTTTCATCTATAGAATCACTGAGGATTACGTGTACTTCATGACTAATGCTCATTGTCCAATCAGTAACGGATACCTTTATCTGTACGATTACGAAGGACGAGAGATCTGGGTTGATCCATCATTTGTTATCCAAGAATCTATTCCTGAGTATCGTAATGCAACTGGGTATATTCAGTATGATTTGAGAGCATTCGCTGTACCAACATGGTATTTCCCTAACATTCTAAATTACAGAGAAGTTCGCTTGGATATGGACGCTTTCTATAATCTTCAGGACGGAGATATGTATCTTATGAACACACAGTCATGGTGTCAGAATGATCATGACATTATATCAGTGAACGAGATTGTAAATACTCATATAGATTACGATTATGTGATATATGC